>Ga0172379_10000915_pt1 | contig 65898 bp, 59 predicted proteins | sample GrowelOW334metaG_FD_119756 | JGI IMG/M metagenome (GOLD analysis project Ga0172379, IMG submission 119756) | Groundwater microbial communities from an aquifer near a municipal landfill in Southern Ontario, Canada - Groundwater well OW334 metaG | ecosystem: Environmental > Aquatic > Deep... | reverse complement strand
CCACTCATTTCTAGGGCTTTTTGAGCACTTTCTGGAGTAGCAAAAGTAACGAAACCGAATCCTTTTGATTTTTGGGTTTCTCGATCCATGATGACGACTGCTTCAGTCACTTCACCATATTTCGCAAATAATTCTTTTAAAGAATCATTGTTTATCGACCAAGGCAAGCTTCCGACGAAAATTTTATTTTTATCCATTATGTATTTCACCCCCTTTGTTAGAAACTGTTAATGAGTTTCTACAAGAAGAACCTAAGAGTAAATAAACGGAAACATTTGTTAGTAGAATAATTGTCATTAAGTAATCTTTCGCGAAAGATTACTTACAGTATATCAGTTATACTAATCAATATGGACAATACTTTTCTCTGCCCAATTTGTCATTTCAAAGTCCAGGCTGACTGGTTCTTCTGCCCAAACTGCGCCAAGGAACTGAAGGAAAAAATCCCGGAAATTTCTATTCCCAAACAAATCCTTATTTACTTAGTTAGTTTTTTTCTCGCTCCCCTTGGACTCGGCTGGGGTTTAAAGTACATCCGTTCAAAGGACAGTAAAACAAGAAATATTGGTATTATTTCGATTGTTTTGACCGTTGTCTCAATAATTTTAATGGTCATCGCTTCAAAAAGTTTTATTGATCAATACACCAAGATGCTGAACAATATTGTTCCAAGTTATTAATTTAATACATTGTCATTCCCGCGGAGGCGGGAATCCAGAAATCATGGATCCCCTTCTTCAAGGGGATGACAAAACATGTAGAAATATTTTTGTCATTTCAGCCTTTTTTCAGAATTTCTAAATATTATTTTATAAAATTAACGCGTTAACTCTTTAACCCGTTAACTAATTAACAGTTTTTATTAAAAAATATGATGCGCTATTGGTCGTACGGACCCGGATACTATTCGATGAATTCGGGATTTGATATTTTAGGCTTGGTCTTTCAGGTACTTTTCTGGGGACTGGTTATAATGCTGATCTTTAAGCTTTTTAGGTCATCTCATGGTTACCATCACGGCGAATTTGAGGAGTCAGGAGACCGCAGTCTTGGCATTGCGAAAGAAAGATATGCCAAGGGCGAGATTGATAAAAAAGAATTCGAACAACTAAAAAAAGATTTAAGCTAAAAAATGAGCACCAAGACTTTTAGAGCGCGATAAAGCTGCTTTTGTAATCGCGGTAGCCACCTCAGTTAAATTTTTAGCTTCAAGAAGCTCTCTTGATATCCCGTTTTCGTTCTCAATTTTTTTAAGTTGATTTTTAATATTCTTTAAGGATTTTTGTGCTTCCAATAGCTCATTTTTTTTTCTCACAATCCCCACCTTCTCCCACATAGTCTGTTTAATTTCCGTTTTAATGTTACTTAGCGTTTGTTTTGTTATTTGTCTGTCATTCCCTCGAAGGAGGGAATCCAGACTATAATTACCTCTTTGTATTAATCCAAAAGCACTGGATCCCCGCCTCCGCGGGGATGACGTGATAAACTTTCCAATTCTTCTCCCAAACACTACTCCCTCTAATAATGAATTCGATGCTAATCGATTTGCTCCATGGACGCCCGTTGCTGCCACTTCACCGACGGCAAATAAATTTTTTATCGAGGTTCTTCCGTCTAGGTCAGTGATGACTCCCCCACACTGGTAATGAGCCGCCGGGGTTATTGGAACGCTATCTTTTGTCAGGTCATAACCATAGGTTTTTAATCTCTTATAAATATTGGGAAGTTTTTTAATAATTTCCTTTTTATCAAGATGGGCCATTGTCAGAAAAACTTCGGAGGTTTTTTGTTTTTCAAAAACAGCTCTCGACACTTTATCTCGAGGAAGTAATTCACTAACAAACTGTTCTCCCTATTGTCAACCAATTTCGCCCCTTCCCCTCTTAAACGTTCTGATAATAAAAACAACGGTGAGGTTTTATTTTTAAAAGCGGTCGGATGAAATTGAACAAACTCAAGATCTGTAACTTTCGCTCCCGCTCTTACCGCCATTGCAATTCCATCACCGGTGGCAACCTCAGGATTGGTTGTCCACTCATAAACCTGACCTGAGCCGCCAGTTGCTAAAATAATTGCTTTCGCAAAAATGGGGGTAATTTTATTATTCCCAATTACTACAAAAGCTCCCTGACAAACTTTGTCTTTTACAATCAAATCTATCACTAAAGAATTTTTAAAAATACTTATTTTTTTATTTTCAGAAATTTTTTTAAGCAAAGTTTTTTCGATATCGGCTCCGGTAAAGTCGGTGGTGTGAAAAATTCTGGGCAGACGGTGGCCGGCTTCAAGAGAAGGCTTTATATCAAACGAAACCCCTTGTTCCTTTAACCAAAGAAGAGCTTCTTTACTGTTTTTTACCAGAAGAGCGACGGCTTTTTTTTTATTATGAAAGTCTCCAGCCTTCATCGTATCTTCAACATGCCAATCTGCCTGGTCGCCCTCCCCGATCATAGCCGCCATTCCACCTTGAGCTAAATTGGTCGAAGAATCGGAAGGATTTTTTTTGGTAAAGATGGCAACCGAACCTAAATCACCCAAAGTTAGCGCTGTCGTTAATCCGGCAATTCCCGAGCCGATAATAATATAATCAAACTTGTTTTTCATTCAGTAAGAAGTATATAATAGTCGTGCCAAAAATATGGAACATAAAAAGCTAGTTGAGGAAATAAAAAAATGGAAGAAAAAAAGGGGTGCTTTAATCATCGCCCATAACTATCAAATTCCTGAAATTCAGGACATTGCCGACTTTGTTGGTGACTCTCTTGAACTGTCAAAATTGGCTGCCAAATCACCGGAAAAACTGATTGTTTTTTGTGGCGTTCATTTTATGGCGGAATCAGCCGCTATTTTTTCCCCGGAGAAAACCGTCCTTATCCCCGATTTAGGTGCCGGTTGTTCCTTAGCTGCTTCAATTGACGCTGACGAGTTGCGACGTTGGAAGGCTAAATATCCCGATGCGGTTGTCGTCAGCTATGTCAACACCACGGCCGAAGTCAAAGCTGAATCCGACTACTGTTGTACTTCAACCAACGCCGTTGCCGTCGTCAACTCTATTCCCAAAAATATGCGAATTCTTTTTGTTCCTGATATGTTTTTGGGGGCTTTTGTCCAAAAAAAAACTGGCCGCGATCTGATCATCTACCCAGGCGAATGCCATGTTCACGCCCGAGTTCGCCCCGAAGATATTCTTAACAAAATGAAAGCTAAACCTGAGGCTGACTTTCTTATTCATCCAGAATGTGGGTGTGTCTCCAACTGTATGCATTTTGTTGCCAATGGAGACATTCCTGCCGATAAAACCCATATTTTATCAACCGGTGGGATGCTTAAATATGCTAAAGAGTCAAAAAAATCCGACTTTATCGTCGCCACTGAAACCGGTATTATTCACCGTTTGGAAAAACAGAATCCCAAAAAAAACTTCGCTCCCCTACGTGACGATATGGTCTGCCAGTTTATGAAGATGATCACACTACCCAAACTCTTAAATTCGATCATTAATCTGGAATTTGAGGTGAAAGTTCCAAAAGCAATTGCCGATAAAGCCAGAGTGCCGATTGAGAGAATGTTTTCTGTAGGGGCTTGATTTATCAAGCCCTAACAATTAATTATATGAATAGCATCATTAATCAATATTTCAACAAAGGCCCTCTTTTGACGGTTAAAAATCAATTTTACGCTGAAACCTGTCTGCAACTTTTCGACTTTCAAGTCAAAAATGATCTTATCGAAAATGATGTTACATCAAAAATAATTAATGGTGATTATAAAGTTTCAAAAGCAGTTGTTGTTTCTAAACAAAAAGGAATTATTGCCGGTATCGAGGAAGTGGTTTTTCTGATTCAAAATAAAACCGATTTAAAAGTAAGAGCAATAATTAATGATGGAACCGTAATTAAAGAAAAAGATTCGTTGATCGAAATAACCGGCAACCCTTTGGAAATCCTAAAGTTTGAAAGAACGATTTTAAATATTTTACAACGGATGTCGGGCATTGCTACCCTGACAAATTCCCTTATCATTAAGAATAATTTGAAGACCCCCTTAGCTGCGACCAGGAAGACTATATGGGGACTTTTGGATAAAAAAGCCGTTTTTATTGGAGGCGGTCTTACCCACCGACTCTCTCTTTCTGATGAAATTCTTATCAAAGATAACCATATTGATCTATGGGCTAAGAAATTGATGACTTCGAGGACGGAAAGCCTGAAAAATATTTTGGATTTCATAAAAATAAATCAAGTTAAAAAACCTTTTGAAATCGAGGTGGAAAATGAAAAAGAAGCGTTTTTCTTGGCAAATTATTACCAGGAAATAAATATCACTGCCCCATTTATTATTATGCTTGATAATTTTAAGCCTTCTAACGCTTCGGAAACTATTAAAGCAATTCGTGGGCAAAAAGTCAGTTCAAAAATAATTTTTGAACTTTCCGGAGGTATTAATGAAAGTAATATTAAGGAATATGATCAAGTCAGCGCAGACGTCATCTCGCTTGGTGCCCTAACTCATTCTTCCAAAGCCCTGGACATATCCTTGATATTTTAAATTAATTGCTACCAGTGATGGAATTCTGAAGCTTCAAGGATAGTATGTTTTCGACCTTCGATTTTTGGATTTTCAATCAAGAGTTTAGATAATTCAGTTAGTATTGACTTAATAATTTCTTTTTTCATTAGGTCTCTTCTTTGTAATTTAAGATTTAAGGTAAAAGTTTTTAATTCATTTCCTATCATAATTGCGTAATATACTGTTCCAGGGGGATAATCATCATGATATTCTCGTAAGTCAGCCATCTCCATTACGCCGGTTGTAGAAATTATTACATACGATTTTGTTTTTTCTTTTAAGGCAATGGCCATTTTCCCCGCTGTCCTTTCGGAATATACCATTCCAAAATCCATAGTTGAAGAAGGTACACCAAGAGTTTCTTTTGCTTTTTCATCATAGACGACCCAACTTGAATCAAATAGATCTTGGTAATAATTATAATTATTTGTCATAAAGTCGGCCACTGCTCCTCCTGTGCATGATTCTATGGATGAAATATGAAGCATATTTTGTCTTAAACTATTTGATATGGATTGATTTAATTCTTGCAGTTGATTTAATTCTTCGAGTTCTGACGTTGTTAAATTAGGTTCAGATATTTTCATTATACTTTTGTTATCATTCATTTGATTTTCAAATCTACCTTTTAAATATTGATATCCGTCAATTAATACTATATTTGCTAAATATGAACTATTTTTTAATTCTTTGTCTGTTAGAAAATGTGATCTGACCATGACGCCAGATTCAGAGGAGAATCCAATATGCATTAAATTTCCAAAATTAGTTCTTTCTACTGTAGTAGCTATTCCGATATTATCATTTCTTAGCTTTCTAACAGACTTAGCCATTTCCATAGCTATTTTAGGTGAATCTTTTCCAATTTTATCAATAATTTTAGAGGCCTCTCCATTCCCTTTATAAATTTCTGATAATAATATTTCTTTTTGTTTTCTATTATTAACCACCGTCCCAATACGAAAGGCTTTTGTTGAACCCGGTATAGTACATTTGTTTATTATGGCTCCCCCAGTGTATTTACCTTCAGCAATTGCAAAAGTCTTGCCTTGTTTTATGACTTCATGTAAAAAGTTTTCCGCGATAAAATGGTCAGGAAGCGGACTATCTTTAATCCTATGAAATAGGGTTGATTCTGTCATATTGAAGGTAAGGGTGATTCTATCAAATTAGACGCAAATTTAGTAGCACATGCATTTTATTATTAAAAAACCCCACTTTACTCTGCTATAATACTCTAATGCACTTATCTGTGATCGTAAAACTATTCTTATCATTACTTCTAGGAATGGCAATCGGATTTGAACGGGAATCGTACGAACTTCAAACTGACAAAACTAAAAGAAGCGGAATTGGAAGCCTTGGAATAAGAAGCTTTGCTTTGATAGCAACACTCGGAACCGTGGCCGCCCTCTTAATTCAGAGCTATTTCAGCCTATTTTTGATAATTTCCGTCACATTTTGTTTACTTTTAATCGCCTATTATATTCTCGGCAGTTTATCAACGAAGGATAATGGCTTGACGACCGAGCTGGCCATTTTTTGGAGCTATTTAATCGGAATATTTGTCGGATTAAACATATTCCCCATTCAACTGATCATTGCCATGACGGTTATTTTAATGTTAATTCTTTCTCTTAAACAAAAAATCAAATTGTTCGTCGCCGGTATTAAGCAGTTTGAAATTGAATCATTCATCAGCTACGCCATCATTGCTCTCGTTATCCTCCCCTTTTTACCTAACACCCCTTATTTATTAAAAGATGTCCCTTTTTTAAAAAGTATTCTTTCAAGTTTTCAAGTCAACTTTGATAAATTTTTAAATTTGGAGCTTATCAATCCCTTTAGTGTTTGGAAAGTGGTTGCCCTGGTAACCGGTGTTGAGATCGCCGGATATTTTTTGGAAAAAACTATTGGTCAAAAAAAAGGCTGGTTACTGACCAGTATCGCCGGAGGTTTTATTTCCTCAACTTCAACCACTCAATATTTAGCCCAAAAAAGTATTGAATCAAAAAATCCTAATCGCCTGACTTCGGCGGCCATATTCGCCAATCTATCCAGTTTTCTTCAGCACTTTATCCTGTTGGCTTCTGTTAATTTGATATTTTTGTCAAAGAACTTTATATATATATTCTCGATTTCAGTGACGGCCTGTATTTTAGGTTTTTATTTTCTAAAACGTGAAGATAAAAAATTAGAGAATTTGAATGAAACAAAAGAAAATTTAAAAAAAGATAAAATATTTTCACTCTTGCCTGCTTTAAAGTTTGCCCTATTATTTTTATTCATTAAAATTGCGACTAAGTTTGCTTTGATCATTTTTGGAAATAACGGATTTATAATTAGTACTATTCTTGGTGCGGTAACGGGTTTAGATGCTGTGACTATTAACACCGCTGAACTAGCCGGAAAGACAATCAGTTTCCAAACCGGGGTTATTACTTTAATATTGGCCAATGCCGTCAATTTACTTTCAAAATCAGGTTATGCTTTTGCTCAAGGCAGCCGTGATTTTGCCAAGAAATTTTTAGTAAGTGTTATTATCATCATCGCTTTCAGTTTCCTCGGCCTGGTACCATTTATTCAGTAAACTCGTTAACTGTTTCTACAAAAAACGCGCCGGGCCCTCGGAAAATTCTTTGGACTCGGCGGCGTATAAGGTCGCACTCAATTTTCTTTATCCGCTCCATATATTTTGTGAAAAGATATCATCTTCAAAACCTATTAGTCGATAAGTACTCATAGTTTTGTTTTAAATATTTTATGATTAAAGTTTGATCAGTCTTTAATCAAAACTTATAATTAAATTTATCCTATAATTTAACATTAAAGGATACTTTTTAATTTGTCAAGCGCATTTTAATTATTATAAATTTAATGTTGTTAATAGGCTCTATATCAATTATTAATTTATAAAATAAACCAAATTAATAGACCTAGTAACGCATAATTATAGGGACTTTATAAGCATTGATATATGACCTGTATACATTAATGAAGGAAGTTATGATTTATTTGAACAGGCCACCCAATATGACACGATCGCTGCCGACACAATAACATTCAGAGACTTATTGATCCCCCACATCGGGATCTCAACGATCTGATTAGCTAACTTTAAGGTTTCTTCAGTCACTCCGTACGTTTCGTTCCCTAAAATCAAGGCCACTGGACCTGTGTAATCGGCCTTTGTGTAAGGAACTGAGTTTTTTGCTTGCTCAACTGCGATTATCTTAACCTCCTCGATTTTTCCATTGTCTTTTAACTCTTTGATCGCCTCCCCTGCCGTTTTCTTATATTCCCATGGCACGACCTTGTAAGTTCCTATCGATGCTTTTTTTATTTTAGAATTAGGTGGTATTTCCGATTCGCCACAGATATACATCTTTTCGATCGCTAAAGCGTCGGCCAGTCGGAACAATCCCCCAATGTTATAAGTGTCATAGATATTTTCCAAAATAAAATACATTGGACGGCGTTTTATTAATTTTAATTTATCAGCAATTTCATTTTCATCAACATCGCGAAGTTCTTTGGCATTGAGTTTCATCGGAATATTATATATTATCCTAATCTACTAATATATCCTAATCAACGAATAACGAATTTTAGATATTTGTAGATTAGCATTAATTCGTAGATTAGTATCTTACTTATTTCATCCCATAGTTGACATTTCCCGAATCTTATAGTATAATTCTGTTAATGAAAAAAATTCTTGCTATTTTACTCACTTTAATTATTGGTGCTAGTCTATTGTCTATTCCTGTAAAAGCCGATTGTGTCGGTCAATACGGACAGTACGGACAACCTTGTGATAGTTATTCAATATTAGTTGACAAGATGGTTTTGATGCCGGGAACATCAAACTATGTAGATAATCTTTCAGTTTCTGATCCCCGCTATAAACCAAGTGACTATGTCATGTTTAAAGTTACTATTAAAAATACTTCAACGACCACTTTTGGTGGGATGACCGCTAAAGATTTTGTTCCTGCCTATTTAACACCAATCGAAGGACCGGGCAATTTTGATGCCGCAACCAGGACAATCTCTTGGGATGCCGGAGCATTTGCCGTAGATGAACAAAAAACTTATTATTTTAAAATGCAGATCAATTCTCAAGCTAATCTTCCAACCAATCAAGGCCTATTCTGTCTTGTAAACCGTGCTCAAGCTTGGTCAAATACGACCACCGATGATGATTCATCTCAGTTTTGTATCGAAAAACAGGTAACCACTCCTCCAAAAGTCCCTTCCGCCGGACCGGAGATGGGAATCTTGTTATTCTCAGGTGAATTAGCCTTGCTTGGAGCGGGAATATATCTTAGGAAAAAAGACTAAACTTCGTCAATTTCTAATTATTCTAATTGCTCTAATTGACCTAACCAATCCCCAATGTCTAAATCCCAATTGGAAATAATTGAATTATTGGTCATTATTTAGATCAATTAGAAATTAGATTAATTAGATCAATTTTTAATCTTGTAGTTTTTCGTACTCGGCCTTTGTGATTTCATTGTGTATAAAATAGTTTAGATTACTATAGTCAGCACTATAGTTGCTTTTTAGCTTCTTCTGTGATATACTATGAGCCTATGTTTAAGGGACGAGACATACAATTAACGAGAGTACTAGATTTTCTAAATACCCAGGAATCTGGGGTCGCTTAGCGACCTCTGATTCTTGGGTTTTTTTATGGAGCCGTTGCTAAATTGAAAATTTAGCTTACGGATCTATAACCCATCCGAAGTGAATATTTCGGCTGCGTGGACGTAGACCACGAGCCGAACATGAACGAAGGAGGGTTTGTCCAAGGTCCAGAGAGTAATTCCGATTAGATCGAAATTACTCCTTGGGCTTTACCGCTCAAGATTGTTTCGTCCCGGCGGGGACTAGCTTCTCCGCCGAAGGGCGGAGCTTTTATAACTAGTCCCCGCTATTTTTAATAGTGGGAATGTAGGTGACGAAAGTTACCTTGTCAATAGCTGACAAGACTGACCAATCGTCGCTCTTTAAAAAAATGGGTATAGATATCTTAAGTCCGAATCGGACTCGACTAGCTTGAGTCTGTCTAAGATGAAAGGATGTCTATTGCCGACTTAGTCGGCATCAGGTTACTATATTTATGGGCATTCTATGGGCGAACCCTTTTATCCTTTCTTTCCGAAACAAATAATTCTATGCAAATAGGATTATTTAAAGTAGGGAAAGATTGGCTTGCACTTTGGCACTAACTTAACTGTTGGTATCAGAGTGCAAGTTCAATCTAAAAGAAAAGGAGAAAAAAGGAAAAATAAAATCAGGAGTTCCCGGCAAACCGCGAACAACTCAAAGGCAATTCTGCCTTACCTGGTCTACAGACTAAAAAGTCTAAGTAGATAAAAGAGAGAAAGAAAAACGAAGAGAAAATGCTAATCAGAGTTGTAATACAAGGGGTATGCTTTATATTGTTCCTCGTTTGTGAGTATTTCGGTTTTAAGTTAATTAACAAAAGTCCAATAGGACTATTGTTAATATTAGTAGGCTTGTGCCTATTATTTCCGATCGCCGGATAACTTAAAAAATTCACCCCAGAAAGGAGGTGATGCCAGCACGACGAGTGATGCTCGCTAAAAATTAGGCAGCTGAGTCTAAAGACTCTTATGGCCTTTCAGTCACAAGCTGATAAACTCACCAAAAGTGAGAAATGAATCCGTATAAAGGAGACACGAACATGAAGAAAGTTTTGTTAGCCCTCTCTATTTTAGTTATGGCCGCTATGGCGTGCCAAGCAGGTGCTGCTAGCAATTTACCGCAGACACCCGTTGCCCCAACCGCGATGGTCATTATTCAGACTGTTGTGGTCTCTCCCCCGACTGACGAGCCGCGCGTCATCACTGCGACTCCAGTCGTTTCGCCCACCGCCGCCGCCGTTTGCCAGCCCATCGCGATTACAAATCTCGTTGATCGCCCATCCGCTACCGTGAATGGTACCCCCATTCGCTTGCAGGTGCGTGACTTGAATAGTTGCCCTCGGCCACTATTCTACAATGAGACTGGAGTCGCTCAAGGCACCAACTATACGTTGGATTTGCCTGTTGGTTGGGCTGCAATCATTGCGCCGACGACCGTTGCTGTTCACCGTGAAGGTGGAACTCAGCAAAATTACGTCAACCAAGAGGTTGTCGTGATCCACGGTTCGTTCGTTGGTGGTGCAGGTGTGTACGAAGGCGCTATTCGCGTTGTTCCTGAAGAATGGATCGATCAGATCCTTTCAGAAGTTCTTCCCATCCAGGAAGTACAAGCAGGGCACGCTATCACCGTCGTTCACATTCGCTAACCTGAATCCAATGGAGGATATAATGAATCCGCAAGTTTTTTTGCGTGGTCCTCCAGAAGGTGTTTATGGGTTATCTCATGATTTGATCGCATTTCGCGCTCTCGCTCTCCAGCGATCAAATCTAATTACCCCCATAACACCTTCTTCCCTATACTTATCAATATTTGGTAATTAGAGGGAAGAATATGAAAAAGCAAAAGAATCAAAATCCGCTGGTTTCCATAGTTATGCCGGTCTATAATGCCGGAGATTTTCTTGTGGCCGCAATCGAAAGCATCCTTAAACAAACTTACAAAAACTTTGAATTTATCATCGTTGACGATGGTTCAACTGATAATTCATTAAAAATGATATCTGAGTTCGCTAAGAAAGACAAAAGAATTAAAGTATTTAAAAATAAAGAAAACTTCGGGATTGCTAAAACTATTAACAAAGCTATTCAAAAGACAAAAGGCCGGTTTATTGCCCGAATGGACGCCGATGATATTGCTCTGCCAAAACGTTTAGAAAAACAAGTGAATTTTTTGATGAAAAATCCGACTATTGGTGTGTTGGGAAGTCAGATGTTTGAAATAAACGATAAAAATATCGTGACGTCGATCCGCAAAGTACCATTAACTAATGAAAATATTAAGAAGAATCTTATTATCACCCAAACAATTCAGAATCCTACATTGATGATTAATAGAAAAAATATTCCTGAAGGAACTCTGATATATGACCAAAAGTTTTCCCCTGTTGACGACCTAGATATGTTTTTTAGACTGATTTCTTATACTCAGTTCGCTAATTTACCGGACTATTTAATGATTTATAGAAAACACGGAAATAATTCATCATTGAAAAATATCAAAGGGACATTTTTATTGACCTTAAAAGTGAGAACCAAGGCTCTCCTAGAATACGGGTATAAAACTAACTTATTTAATATTTTAATAAATATCTTTCAGGCTGGAATTATTTTCAGCCTGCCCGAAAATATTATTTATAAAATTTTTCAATTCTTTAAAGGTGGAAATATCAAGAATAAAAATATAAATACGGATACATTTTTAGCAAAAAAGGGTAAGAAAAAAATTGATCTTTCATTAGTGATTCCGGTATTCAAATCTGAGTTATTTATCGAAGATAACGTCGGACGATTGGATGAATTCTTGAAAAAACAAAAAATAAAATATGAAATCATTACCGTAGTTGACGGCAAGATAGATGAATCCTATGAAATCTTGACTAAAATGGTCAAACAAAATGCCAACCTTAAAGTTTTTGGATATAAAAATAATCAGGGTAAAGGTTATGCTGTCCGCTACGGGATAAATAAAACAAAATATTCATATGTTGGTTATTTGGATGCTGGATTTGATATTGATTATTCGTCTCTCGAAACAATCATAAATAACGTCAAAAAATATCGAACTCAAAAAGCATTTATTAGCGATAAAACTCATCCGATGAGTATTACAGAAAACGTACCTTTTATAAGAAAAATTTATAGCTTTATATTCAATAAGCTAACAAATTTATTGGTCAAAACGGAAAAGATTGATACCCAAGTCGGGCTGAAGATTTTCAAAAAAGAAGTTATAAAAAACGTTGTAAAAAGATTGCCTTTAAGAATTAATGGATTTGCTTTTGATATCGAAATTATAAAAGAATTAATTAAACAAAAATATCAAATATGCAAAGTTCCGGTCACAATTGTAAAGGAGAAACAAAGTACTGTTACTTTTAAATCAGTTATTCAAATGATTATAGATTTATTTAGACTATCGTTCTATTATCGACTTAACAACTTTAAATTTAAGACATTAAAAAAATACAATAAAAATATTAAATATACGTTAAGACCGATTATAAATATGTTTTTTTAATGAAAAACTTTTTTAATAAATATAAATATCAATTACTGTTGTTGATTATCGTCGGGGTGCTTTTTTGGGTAAATTATAAACCTGGAACATATCTATCCGGTTGGGATAATTTGCAGACGGAACTTAACCCCGGACTCGCCGTCAAAAGAGCTTTTTTCAGCGTTTGGGAAGAGTACCAAAGCTTTGGCCTGACAGCCGGAATGGCCCACGCGGCCGATCTCCCAAGAGCGGTATTTTTGTGGATCATGTCTTTTGTCATACCTCAAAATATGATCCGGTATTTTTATCATTTTTTGATGTTGTTGTTGGGAGGAATGGGAGCAATGGGGCTAATGGGACTCATTGGAATAGCTCAACCAATAGCTTTCTTGGGGGCACTTTTTTATATGCTTAACCTTGGTACTCTACAAATTTTCTACCTCCCATTTGAATCGTTTTCAACTTTCTTTGCATTTTTGCCATGGGGAATATGGGCGTTTATGGGACTTATTAGACCAATAGGACAAATAGGAACGGGGAAAAAAGAACTTTGGCTTTTTTTATTAATTAATCTTTTGGGAACGCCAGCTTTTTATACTCAACAGCTTTTTATCGTTTACATGTTAGTTCTAGGGTGTATTGCTTTAGGCAATCTTAAAAACATAAAGAAAATATTACTGGCTTTTTTACTTATCTTAATTATTAACTCATTCTGGATACTGCCTCAGGTTTACTTTCTAAAGACTAATGGCAGCTGGATCAGCCAGGCTAAAGCCAATCAAATCGCCACTGAAGACACTGTCTATCAAAACTTGGAAAAAGGAACTCTTGGCAACTTTTTTAAACTCGAGGGATTTTATTTTGATCTGAAAGGGATAAACAACACTCCCCTTTTTGCCCCGTGGAAGGATCATTTTAACGGTGTTCTTGGAGTTCTACCATACACTTTTGGATTAATAGGACTGATGGGACTAATAGGACATATTAGAAAAAGAGAGAATGTAAGTCACATACTTATCTTTTTACTTTGCGCATCCACCTTGCTTTTAGCCACTCCCCCATTTTCCTGGATCAATGAGCTGGTCAGACAGATCCCGATCATTAATCAGATCTTCCGCTCACCATTCACAAAATTTATTATTCCCTATTCGCTCGTATACAGTTTTTTTGTTGCTAAAGGAATCCAAGCACTGGTCCCGACTAAGTCGGGAGACAAAGATAGTTTTATACTAAATACTAAATACTTTATACTTGCCTTTTTGATTCTTCTCAATGCCCTCCCCTCTTTCCAAGGCTACTTTTTTTCCACTGAAATGAAAGTAAAAATTCCCAACGATTATTCACAAATAATGGATTATTTTAAGACTACTGATAAAAATAAACGGATCGCTCTGCTTCCCGACTACACTTTCTGGGGCTGGTTTTTCAATAAGTGGGGATATAACGGCTCTGGGTTTTTATGGTATGGGATCGAACAACCGATCGTTTCCCGAACCTTTGACGTCTGGAGCGCAAATAGCGAATCGTATTTTTGGGAACAAAAACAGGCACTTGAAGCCGAAAATCTCACTCAATATGAAAAAGTTTTAGATAAATATAACATCGATTATTTAATAATGGACTATTCTCTCATCCCGCTTATCTCAAGTTATAAAAGTTTGGCAACCGATAGAATAGAAAGTCTTTTGTCAAAAAGTCAAAAGATCTCTTTAGTTTTTCGAGGAGAAAATATTGCTCTTTTTCAGGTCAGTCATCCCCAAAAAATAAAAAGTTTTACCACCTTATCTTCCGGATTAAAAAATATTGGACCGAAAGCAAAACTATTAGCTGATGACCGTGCTTACCTCGAGAATGGAAATTATACTTCTGAGAATAATTCTGACCTTTATTATCCTTTTGCTGATCTGACTACTCAAACAAGAATACAAGACAAACTCTGGAACTTGGAAGAAACAGCGCAATCGTTTTCCGTAAATTCCGACATCCCTTTAAATCCTGATAATTATCAACTCTATTTACAACTGACGTCAGAAGCTAGTTTTTTAAACAATCAAGGGGTAACCGATTTAAAACTTAATCTCAGTCCTTTTTATCAAAGTGAACAAATCAAAATTAATTTTGAAAAATTGTTAGTTAAATCGTTCGATGTTAGTGGTTTCAATAATAATTTGACGGAATTTTCCCTGACCGCTCCTGAACTGCCGCAAAAATATGGTTATTTAATCAAAATACGAAGTAAAAATATCAACGGCCCTCCTTTATTTTTCTACGTCACTGACGAAACAAAGAATCAATCGATGATCGAAGAAAAACTTCGAAACGAAACTGAATATTTTATTTTGCCTCATAAATTCGATTATGGATTAGGATATTCTTTTGTTTTTCAAAATAAATCTTATAAAAATTATCCTTCGGAAAATTTATTAAAGGAAGTTTCTGTTTATTTATTCCCTTACGAAGAATTGAAGAATGCTAAGTTTGTAAAAAATAATTATCTTATAGACGGCCGTCTCATAGATAATAACCGGATTGAATTTACTTCTAAAAAATTTAATTATTTTACATATTATGTTTCACTCAATAATGAAACAATGAAACAATTTAACAATCTAATCTTATATCAATCTTATTCTCCTGGCTGGATTGCTATTTCAAATGGTAAACTTCTCAAACATGTTTTAGTTAATAACTGGGCAAACGGATGGAAATTGGATAATAAACTAATCACTAACCACCAGTCACTAGTCACTATCATCTTCTGGCCACAGTATCTGGAATTCGCCGGTTTTATCTTGCTTGTGATCGTATTCTTACGTATACTGTTAATAAGTCAAAAACATGAATAATTTATCACATTTACAAATCCGTAATCCAAAAGACGACGAGACGCCGATCGAATCAGGCACCCAGATCTTTGCCTCGCTTCTCCCCTCTTATATTCCTGTTTGGAAAAGATGGTATCTTCACCCAAAAACCTATTCGTTTGAAATATATTTGATTTCACAAACTCTATATTTTTATGTCACAACCCCATCAACATCAGAAACTTTGATAAGTAGTCTTATCTCCTCATCATTCCCAACTTCAACCGTCAAAAAAACCAGCGACCCGATGAATCTGGTATTTAAATCCAAGAGGATTTCCGTCGGTGAGGTTGTTTTAAATTCTTATTCATATTTACCGACAAAAACATACTTTGATTTTAAAGATGTCGATCCCCTGTCCGCCCTTTTGGGCTTCCTGTCAAAACAACCGGCTCATCTCAAATTCGCCGTTCAAATTGCCATTACTCCCGCATATTTTGCCTGGGCCGACGCCGCTGTTGCCGCCGCCCGTCATCTGACCTATGATGAAACAGCAGATAAATACGGACAGAACCCACAAAAATTATTGATCATGAAAAAAGCTTCTTTCCAGGGAGGTAAAGCTGCCATCCGACTGGTCGTTGGATCTACAAATAACGAAATCGATCCTTATCCATATATGACAAATCTGGCCGGAACATTTGGAAGTTTTTCACTCGGTGAAGGTAATCAGTACGGTTTCAAAAAAAGAGTGTTTTTCAAAGAAGTCCTGATCGATCGGATAAAATCAAGAAAGATTGGTTACTTTGAGCATCAAAGTCAGATACTTAATGCACAAGAGCTTGCAACTATTTGGCACCCGCCTGGTTATTTATTAGCCGGAATTAAAAACATGGCCTGGGGTAAGACTTTACTTGGTGAACCTCCTGAGAATTTGCCTGTCGTTCCGGATTCAGCTACAGATGAAGCAAAAAAAGATATTAATTTTTTTGCCAAAGCCGAATTCAAAAATAAAGAAACGATTTTCGGAATAAAGACCGAGGATCGCCGTAAGCATGTCTACATTATCGGTAAAACTGGTGTCGGAAAGTCAACTTTGATTGCCAATATGGCTATAGACGATATTCGAAAAGATCGGGGAGTCGGAATAATTGACCCCCATGGAGATCTATCTGAAACAATTCTCGACTTTATTCCTAAAAGACGAATGAATGACGTTGTTTATCTTGAACCCTTCGACACGGAAAGACCATTTTCTTTAAACGTCCTGGAAATAAAAAACAAACAACAAAAAGATTTAGTGGCCTCAGGGATTGTCTCGATCTTTTACAAACTTTATAAAGATAGCTGGGGTCCGAGATTGGAGTATATTTTACGAAATGTTATTTTAACTTTGCTTGAATCACCGGGAGCTACATTGGTTGACATCCTATCTCTTTTATCTAACGTCGAATACCGAAAAAAGGTCGTCCGTGAACTTCAAGATCCGGTCCTTAAGGATTTCTGGGAAAAGGAATATGCTAAGATGCCTGACCGGTTAAAAGCCGAGGCGATCTCCCCGATCCAAAATAAGGTCGGCCAGTTTGTTACTTCAAAAATGATTAGAAATATTATCGGAAAAACCAAATCTTCTATCGACCTGGAGCAAATTATGAACGAAGGAAAAATATTGATTTTAAATTTATCTCAAGGAAAGCTTGGAGAAGATAATACGGCCCTACTCGGAGCCATGCTGATTACCCAAATCCAGTTGGCAGCCATGAACCGCTCCTTCATAAAAGAACAGGATCGGAAAGATTTTTTTCTATACGTAGATGAGTTTCAAAATTTTGCCACCCAATCATTTATCAAAATTTTGTCAGAGGCAAGAAAATATCGCCTATCATTAACTCTAGCTAACCAATATATCGAACAGCTCGACGAAGAAATAACCAGAGCCATTTTTGGTAATGTCGGAACCTTGATGTCATTCGTCGTTGGGGCACGTGATGCTTACGTCCTGACCCGTGAATACGCAGAAATTTACACTGAAAATGATCTGGTTTCCTTAGGAAAATATGAAGCCGTTTTAAAATTATCAATTGATGGAATGACCAGCGCTCCTTTCCCGGTAACCACCCTACCTCTTCCAGCCATGAAAAATGATAATAAAGAAAAAATTATCAAATTATCAAAAGAAAAGTTCGGAAGAAAAGTCTAAAAAACTATAACTCTTTTATTAAACTGCTCACTCTTACTTTGAGTGTCTTTGAAATTCTATGAAGAAATTTTATTGATGGATTGGCTTTCCCCTCTTCAACCTCAGCTAAGTAACTTCGATCAACTTTTGACTTGTCTGCGACTTGATACTGAGATAGTTTTAGCTTTTTTCGACAAGATATAATACTCTCGCCTAACCGCTTATAATAAAAATTTCCACGGACCATGGAGAAATCATATTGGAACAGCAGATTAAATTCAGTCGGTTATAACCTACAAAACATATGTTTTGGATTGTCACAACTTAATAATTCTCTCTATATTTAGTATTTTCTAAATAAAATTGATTTTGCCATGCCTATTCTGACCTCGGAGAGCAGAATCGGATGGCTGGGACAGGATTTATTAGTGATGTTGAGATCTTTTTAATAAGTCGCAAATTTTTATCCTGAAAACTCGACAGATCTTGTTTAGAACTTTGATTGAAGGATTTGCCGTACCTTTTTCTATTTTAAAAAGATATGATCGATTGATATCACAAAGAAGACATAACTGTTCCTGCGTCAACCCTTTTTTTTCCCGCAGATGAAAAATAATTTTTCCTAAATTGATATAGAAAAAATGTCCAAACATGCTGAAAGAAAGATTAATAAAAGCTGTAAAGTCTGTCAATCGCTTATAACCTACAAAAGTAGTGTTTTAGATTGATAGAAAAGGATTATTTTGGTGATATATGGGTATGTTATAATATTCTTCTATGAAGCTATCAATAGGTACAGGTGGAACTCAACACATAATAATAGCCTCCCGTTCCTTATAAAAATAACTCTCCCCCACCCGAGATATGCAAGAATCATTACTGAAAGAAATACTGCCGGAGAGATTGTACACTCAAAACCACCCCAGATCCAATTATAATTCGTGGTTAATTTTAATGTTTAGCTGCGAAAAAGATCGTTCAAAGCTCACCTCATCTATCTAACGAATCCCTCAAAGCAGTATATGCCTTAAAACCAGATAAAGATTTATCCAGTAGATCTTCGCTTGAAAAAATATAATCCTTTAATCTATTTTCTTGCAGCATATTTCTCACTTTTCTTTGTACCAGTTCTGAAAACGCGGCTTTAAGTTTGCCTGATGATAAACCTAATATATTTGGTAAACCTGGAGCCATTCCTATTTTAACGTATTTTACCTGCCCGTCCACATCAACTTCTACTGTAACTTCCGTTGTAAAATTACCTTGTGGAGTATATGGACTACTAATTCTTCGTATCTTTGAATCGACTAAAACCTCAGCCGGATGAAACTGACTCACTTTCGAAACGTTATAAAATTCGCCGGAAGGAACTTTTTCCAGTAGCAATTCACGACGAGAAAATAAACTCAATCCTTTGTTGGTTTTATACTCAAAAAAGATATTTGTTTCAGGCGTGAATTCATGGAATATTTTTTCATCGGAAATTTTATACTCCAATTTCTTTTTATCGCCAGGGCGAAGCATGAATATTTCAGGAGACCGCCACTCATAATCAAAACCCCTGATACCCCAATGACAATCGATAGCGACTTTTTCACCTGTATTAACAGCGTGAAAATGAACAAAATGACCCGATGGTCCACCTGTACCACCTAAGTTTGGTTCAATATCCAAAACAGGAATATCATCAGGAATTTTTATTCCCTCTTTCTTGGGAGATTTAGGAGGTTCGTATAAAGCGGTAAGAAACCGTTGAACTTGGAGATAAGCTTGAGTCTTTATCTGTTCCCTAAGTTCACCGACTGCCTCTTGGAAATCAGCCACCCAATTTGGTCCCTCCGCCTCTCGCGAACGGAACTTGTCATGAATTGCTTCAATTGCTTCCTTTATCAAACCATGTTCCCGAAAAGGACGGATTTCCTCGGCCACCGTATAAGGACCGGATTTGTAATACAGCACTAAACTGTGAATATCATAGGCATCTTTTTGTCTGTAGCGGGAACCTATCACAATCCCCTTCATCGTCATGATCCCCACAATGTCCGCCATCTTAATATTGGTTTTACCTTCAGCGCCATCCGGTAACTTTCCCTTAAGAGTAATGTCAATCGCATGGTCAAACATCACGTCAGCCCCTCTGGCTTTTCTGACGAGAAAATCTTCCTGAATACGCTGGTGGCGTTTGCTTTTTTGTGTCCCGCCATATTCCGGTCCCAGAAAATCAATTTGGATCTGTTCTTTTCCTTTACTTGTTGTTACATTTTTCACAAATGAGTATTGGATTGGTTTTCCTTTTACATCCAGTTTAGGTTCATAACCTCGCTCCTTAATTATTTCCAGAATTGAAGAATAGCCTTGTTTGTCAATTAGTTTGGGATTGACGGCAATATCAATATCTTTTGAGCCAACATGCCGAAAAGTTACACCGGTCGGTTGATATTGTTTGAGTAAAAGATAAGGAACCCAACCGCCAACCAACACTAATCCTTCACGATACGACCCAAGGGCGATCATGAGTTCAAGCAGATACGACAATGAAACGTCGGCTATATTTGAGACAAACGTGGTTTTGGTTCGATCATATTTTGTTTGCGTCATAGTTGAACGTTAAAAACCTAACTTTATTTCCCGTAGGTGTTCGGCTTGCTCTGCCCCACGGGCCGGATTATTAAACAAATCCATATAGAGTTGAATATTAGATACAACCGGGACTTCTTTTACGAAAGAGGTGGAAATTTTTTGTAACTTGTAAAATACGCCTTCATCATAAGGAATATAAAGTTCAACATTAGCTCCATCTACAACCTCTTTAAGATCTAAAAGCTTTTTCCAACGATCTAAATCACCTAGTTGCCTTATATAAAACTGTAATTTGGTAACACCTCTTATAAATGGCGCAACCAGATCGGCTCCACTGAAGAATGACAAGGCAAAAGGTAAATCTTCCGCCTTTTCTAAAACAGAAGTCAGAAGCGTTGTGGTATTTTGTTCAAAGCTAAAAAATGCAAACTTCTCCGACTTGTATGATGAATACGCATCTTTCCATGCCGTAAGAAGTCGGTCGGGACTCTTTAAGACAAGCTTATTTTTCTGATTCCACTCGACTAATTCTTCTTCAATCATTCGGTCAATGGTTTTGTGCGTTTGTCCCAAACTAACTTTGGCCTCTTGAGACAACTCACCCAACAGCCAAGTTTCCTTCGGTTGAGCAAGAAGAACGCGGGTGATCCGGCTGGAAACAGGAGCAAAGAGATTTTTAAGAGGAATTTTTTGAACAAAAGGATTTTTATCAACAATTTTTTCAATATACACGTCGTCTTTCTTAAGGTAAAAATTACCGGCCAAGTCCATTATCCCCACACCCTCTTCCTTAGCAACCTGTCGAGCTGCTTTGCCAAAAAATTGTCCGGCAACAAAAGGTACGGCTCCGCCTTGGGCGGCATATGCTTTGACTTGGCGGGCAGCTTCTCTAAAAGTGGCTGTCCCACCGGTATTTTTAACCTCAATAGCGATATTGAACTCTCCATTTGGGGTTTTCAGAATTCCCTGGAGATCCGGCCCGGATTTACCCATTGGAAGCATGTTAAGACTCTCAAGGGTTAAACCCTCGGGAAGGCTACCTGGAAGCTGATTAACTAGCGTATTTTCACTCATATAGGTATTTTCACTAAACAGTGAAAGTATACTAAATAGTGAAAACAAATGCAAGTAGTCAAGAATTCATCAATTAATGATTCCATAATCCATCAATTCCGACTATATAAGATTATATGAGATTGTATAAGATTAGGAAATCGATTTTAGTTCTTATCTCCAAACTTCATCTATTTTTTTCATTACATCTATAGTTTTTTCTAAGGCCTTTATTATTTTTTGATAATGAATTATGTCCTCATAATTTAAAGAGTGTCCCCTACGATCCTTAAGCCATTTTTGGACCGGTTGGTATCCGCCAATATAAAATCTCAAAGACTCTTTTGATACTTTTTCAAAATACTGAGTTTCGTTTATCCAGATTTTCTCACCGTCAAATTTTATTTTCTCAACAATATTATCACCACGTACAGGAAATGTTGTGGAAAAAGTATTTAAATCGGAGTCTTCCATCAAATGAAGTTTCCTTAGCTTTTCACCAAGTTTAACAAGTTTCCAAAATTGTTCTTTATTATTTGCCGGTGGCACGCGAGGAAAATCTATTTTTAATAATTCCTTATATGTTTCTCTATATTTTGGTGAGTGCAAAACAGCATAGATGTAATCCAAAATATCAAGAGGGCTTACCTGACTAATATTTTTTTTATTTTCATGATCATCAATCCATTCATATTTATCAACATTTAATAAAAGTTGTTTAACAAACTGTTGATTTATATTTGGCCGCCTTGAATTTTGTTCAATATTTATCTCTCCATGTTCTGGATAAAGATAAAGTGGAAAAGAATAATTACCTTCTTTTGTTTTGTTTGAAACTAGGCAGCTTTCTGTTGGTCTGTCCGATATAAAAATATGTTGCCAAGGAAGGTTAGATATTTGTTTACTAACCTCAATACTAATATTATTATGATTCAGCATTTGTGATTTAATCAAAGTTCGCGGGCGATCAATTATTGATTCATCTAAATAAGTCCATTTGTTATCAAATGGCCTGTAAGAACAACTTGTTAAAAATTTATCAACATCTTCATTACTCCTAATTTTTTTCCGAGCTTCTGAAATTGTCCAATTACCGCTGGGTTTGATATTGAACATTTGCTGTATCTCAGTGTCAGATAAATTAAGATCTCTGAAAACAGATAATCTGTAAGACATTTCCTGTTTTGATTCACAAATTGCAAAATCGTCTCTATGGGTTTGAAACGCTAGACAAGACTTATTAAATAATTCATTTATTTTTATTCCTTTTTGATATTCTTTTTGCAAGCTTATATCCGTGTTGATAAACATATAAAATGGCTCGATTAAGTTTACTTTTCGCCACAAGATAGTTTTTATAAGTAGTTTATTTAATTCTGCGAATTTTTGTTTTCTTTTCCCCCATATATTACTTTTATATACTTCAGCTAATTTATTTGTTTTACCTTTTTTGACTGCAATAATGATCGATACTCCCTGTTGAATATCAAAGACATTTTCATCTTTGCTTCCATCTGGTGAGATTTCTTTCTTTTTACTATTTCCATGAAGATCTAAGATATAAATCGTGTTAAAAGTATTTATAAGATGCCATCGCATCCCTCGAAAAGTGGGATTATCAATATAACCATGGTTGGTAATCATCGCAACGATTCCCTCTCCGTTTTTTTCAATCATCTGCTCTGCAAAGCGGATAAACTTTACATAATCATCATTGATCCATTTTGGATTACGCTCTTTTAGCTTTCCACCTGTAGGTTCTTTTTTGTAAACTTCAATTTCTTTTTCAAAAAGTCCTTTATTATTAGATTCACCGCTATAAGGCGGGTTTCCAATAACCACCATGATTGGCCGATTATTTTTTATTGTTCCAGCTGCTTTTGACTCTTCGCTTATTGCCTCAGAGAGCCCAAAGCTAAAAAGATCATCTTTATGTTTTATACCTTCTTCCAAAGTATTAGTAAGATAGACACCAAGTCGATTATGAAAATGATTAATGCCTGTTTCTTTTAATGTCATTGCTAATTTCAAGTGAGCGATTGTATAAGGCGCCATCATTAGTTCGAAGCCATATAGTCTGGGAAGAAGCTCTTTCTCCACATAACTTAGCCATATACCCTCTTGTCCTTTAAAGTTTTGATAAATATATTTAATAATTTCATTTAAAAAAGTGGCTGTACCAACTGCCGGATCAAGTATTTGTACTTTGTGAATCAATTCTTTCCCTTTTTTACCCTGAACTAAAATTTCTCGTTGAATCTTATCAGTATTTGCAATTCCCCCAAATAAATTGAATTCTTTTTTGAGCATTTCATCAACTGCGCGAATCATGAATTGAACTACTGGTACTGGCGTGTAATACGCACCCATACTTTTACGAAATTCTGAATCATACTCTTTTAGAAAGTCTTCATAAAAATGAATTATAGGATCTTTATCGTCTACTTCGCCAAATAAATTAAAATGTCTCCTTATAATTTCTCTAATGTCCGCAATAGAAAAAATTTCACAAAGTTCATCGACTATATAGGCAAGTCTCGTATCAAATTTTGGTCCGACTATATGATCAAAGAATTGTTGCAAAAAAGGATTTGACGCAGGGATAAGGTCTCGTGCTTCCTGACGAGTAAAGTTTTCCGGTGTCTCATCATAATACCTGGCTACGAAAAGTCCGTAAACCAAAGTCTGAGCATACATGTCAGCAAATTTTTCTACTTCTAAGTCATGAACAAGAAATTCTTTCATGATTTTATATATTCTTTTTAATTCTTCGCTTTTATCATTATTTGTATCAAGATATCTCTTTACATTTTCTCTGATCCTTAATGCTTTACCTCCCATTATTTGGGCAAGTCTTATTCCGCTTGTGATTTTTTCCGGTTTACCTTCAAGAAAAGACTTCAATTCTTTCTCAAGAAATAAGAAGCTTTTTTCTTGGGGTCTTAAAAATGTATTTTCTTTTTTGGCAATCTCTATTGTTTGATATTTTTCTCCGTTTCTAAAAAATCGGAATTCAATATAGTTCGTCAATATCAATCTGGGATACCCTAAATACCTTTTTAATTGTTCTGTTTTTTCTATGTCGTTAAGGTTTACGTTGATATCTTTAGTTTCCGCATATCCGAAAGTAAAGTTTTTGTTGCCTTTTTTAAGAAAAATAAAATCAGGACTTCCGTGAGCCGATCTGGTTGGTTCATTTACCGCTTGAATAGTTATATCAATTTGTTCAATAAGACTTTTAAAGGCCGGTCTGTAGCTATGTTCCATAGCATTACCGGTTATAAGTTCTGTTTGAAGTTTATTTAAATACGTATTGACCATTTATTAATCTTTATTTTACCATTCTTGCTAATTTTTATCCTTACAAACTTGATATAATTATTTTTATTCAATCAATCTATGCATGACAATCAATCGCAAAAATATTCTGTAAATCAATATCTTATTAGTTTTATTTTAAATTGGGTCCAATCTGGTGAGATTGCGATTCCGGAGATTCAAAGGCCTTTTGTTTGGGATGCAACCAAAGTACGAAATCTCATGGATTCTCTTTATCAAGGCTTTCCTATTGGCTATCTAATTTCATGGAGAAATCCAACTGTTCGTCTTAAAGATGGTAGTGTTTCTGAAGGTAAAAAGATTCTTATTGACGGACAACAAAGGGTCACGGCAATGACCGCGGCTATCCTTGGCCAACAGATAATTGATAAAGACTATCGAAAAAAAAGAATTAAAATTGCTTTTCATCCGATTGATGAAAGATTCGAGGTTTTTAATCCAGCCATTGAAAAAGATGTTTCCTGGATACCAGATATTGCCCCGATTATCCAAGGAGATCAAAGTTTGTTGAAACTAATTCGCGATTATTGTGCTCATAATCCTCAAGTTAACGAGGAGCAAATGGAAAAAACAATTGAAAGGTTGAGAGGTATTACCAAACGCCAGATTGGTGTAATTGAATTAAGCGGTGACCTAGATATTGATACGGTGACAGAAATTTTTGTTCGTATCAATAGTGAAGGGGTTGTTTTAAGTCAGGCTGATTTTGCCATGAGTAAAATTGCTTCAAATGAGACTTATAATGGATCAGAACTTCGTAAGTGCATTGATTATTTTTGTCATCTTGCCATTATGCCGGAATTTTACAATCAATTACATGAAGTAGATAAAGAATTTGTAAATAATGACTATTTTGCCCATATGAATTGGCTAAAAAATGAAAAGGATGATTTGTACGATCCGGACTATAAAGACGTCTTAAGAGTAATTTTTACAACAGAGTTTGGAAGAGGTAAATTGGCAGATTTGGTCGGGCTTTTGTCTGGTCGTAATTTTGAGACTCGAACATATGAAGAAAGGATTATTGACGATACTTTTTCACGCTTAAAAAAATCACTTTTAGATTTTATGAACGAGACAAGTTTTAAGCGATTTTTAATGATTATTCGATCTACCGGATTTATAGACAAGGAAATGATTCGTTCTAAAAATTCATTAAATTTTGCTTATACTCTCTATCTCGCATTAAGAAAAAAGAATTATCCCCCAGAGAAAATTGAAAGAATGGTAAGACGTTGGTTTATTTTATCTATTTTAACCGGTCGATATTCCGGCTCACCTGAATCACAGATTGACTATGACATAAAAATGATTACTCAAAAAAATATTGAAGACTATATCAAAGAAGTTGAAGATGCCGAGCTTTCAGAGGCTTTCTGGAGTGCTGGATTGGTTCAACATTTTGATTCATCAGTAGCTAGTAGTCCTTACTACAACGTTTTTTTAGCTTCTCAAGTTAAGGCGAGAGATAAAGGATTTTTATCACGAGAAATAACCGTTGCTGATCTGATCACCCATAGAGGAGACATACATCATTTGTTTCCTAAAGATTTCTTGAAAAGAAAAGGACTATCTAAAGGAGATTATAACCAAATTGCCAACTATGTTTATATGCAGTCTGAAACAAACATAAAAATCAGTAACGAACCACCAAAAGATTATTTAAAAACCATCTTAAATCAGGTAAATAATGGACAGATGCAAATTGGGGCCATTACAGATGAAAAATCATTTAAAGAAAATTTAAAGCAGAATTGTATTCCAGAATCCATCTTGGAAGCGGATTTTGAACAATATGAAATATTCTTAAAAGAACGAAGAAAATTAATGGCCAATAAAATCAAAGAATATTATTTAAGTTTGTAACATTACTCGCCAATAATTTTTTTATTTCTTGAACTTCTTCATCTGTTAATAAATAATTTGTCCACTGGTTAAAATGTAGTTATTTTTAACTTAGTCTTATGTACTTTAAATTATGTTATACCGACAACCTTTGCTAATGCCTGAGCTATTATTTGTGCGAGTAAAGGATGACTAAGGATTTTTTCGTTTAACCAAGATCCTTTCTTTTTAATCTCTCCCAGTAGCCCTTTGACCTTTTCGGGATTATTTTTATCTGTAACTTCCTGCTTTAATTGATTTAACAGCACAAGAATCTCTTGCTTGTTTAAAACATCAGTTGTTTTGATTTCAGCTTCAATCTCCTCAAAGGCAATGTTGATATTTTGACTCTTGATAATCACAGGACTGTTGCTCCCTGTTGTCGAAGCGTTGATATTATCTCCCATGAATTTTTGATATATTAACTCCGAGGAAAATTTTACACTAAATTCAGATTGATCTTCGATGTATTTAATACCTGGATTAAGAATTTTTGCATGACTTACAACTATTCCCTCTTGACTATTTACAGTTTTACAATCAATTAACCCTTCTTCATGCAAAAAAAGAAGGTTTCTAGTGATATTTTTTTCATCGAGAGGCACAAAAAATTTTAAAAAATATGTGTGTAAATATTCTCCTGGTTTCTCAAACCGATGGTTATTTAGTGTTAGTAAAATTTGTCTTCTTACTTGATCGTCTGTAGGTTGTCCACCAAAAATAATTCTTTGCATTGTCTTCATAAACCCACCTTCAACTTTAATGTTATATCCTGATTTGTTGTTTTCTAAACCATCAATCATTGTATTAAAGATATATCGAAAACAAGTAGGATATAGATTTTTAGCCAGATCCGGAAAAAAAGGGAGATGAGGGATCAAAGCCAAGTAAGTAGTTTCTTCTTCTGACTTGCTTCCAAAAACAAGAGAAGAAGCAACAACACGAGCTGTTCTAACCCATGTAAAAATGACGCAACCAACAATTTTTTCATCTTCATCTTGCACTCGGTACATAAAATAATCTGAACTATCACTATTAGATTTTAGAGGATTGTCCTCAGCCGGTGTTACAAAATATGTTTCATTATCATGTTTTATTTTTACTTTGTTCATATGATTTTCATTTCAGAGCGTTGACATAAATAAGCTCTTCTATTCTGCATTATAGTAAAAATTAACGATCTTAGCACCTACTTTTATGTGTTAAACTGGAAGTGTTAGTCGACCAATGCGATTTGTTCAAGTATTATCTTGTGCAAGTCGCTTTTTTATTACCTATGAAAATAATAATCAGACAAAAAAATAGATTGAAAAAATCCTCAAAACACTGAATTAAAAAAGGACCATAAAAAAAGTCGCCGGAGTAAGTTAATTTTTTTTATTTTTGTGAGTCAAATTGTTTTCTTTTGAATTCAATAATAAATAAGATTGTCATTTTTTTGAGAGGATTGGTTACGTTTTCCTGTAATCAAGAAATGTCGTCATTATAATCTAGAGGTATAAAATAACGTACTAAGTATATTTACTTTTAAATCTGATTAAAACTCTGTGATACTTCCTTCGGAAAAAGTTTGATGGTCTTTTGGATTGAGCGTTATTTTTATTACATTCGAATCGTCACCTTCTAATATGTTATTTTCACCTTGTGTAACTTGTGCTCTTTGAAATTTAGCATCAGGGTCAATTGTGAGAACATCTGCCATATTTTGTAACGTTATATTTGTGACTTTATCGATGCAATATCTACAGCCTTTTGGAGCAGTTTGTTGTACAGTATTTATTTGACTTCTACCCTGATCAGAAAATAATAAATTTTGAACAGGGTGATCTTCATCACCTACGTTGCCAATTTTCGCAAAAGGAACTTCAAGATTTCGCACAAGATTACAGATTGACAATAATGAATTAGCAAGTACAAATCCTCTAAGTTGAGTAGTCCAACACTTTACCATTTCTTTTCCAGGATCAAAAGATACTCTATCTGGTAAGTGTAAAATAAAACCTTTGAGTTGTTGCGATCTTATTTGTTCTATCTGTTCAAGAACTGTTGTTACTATTTCTTGATCATCAATATGTTTACCTTTTATAAGAGCTGGTTTAACTTGAACCCAATTTACCCCAATATTTGCCATATCTTCAAGAAATTTACCTACTAACCGGTAATTTTGAGGTCCATAAATAAAACTTGCTCCAATAAGTAGGCCGCTATCTCTATCTGTAATACTATCTGCCTTTTTTCTTAATAAGTCAATATTTCTGACAAGTTGATCATAAGTATGACTACTATCTTCAGGTCTGTGGGTAAGAGATCTTGTTTTATTATCGCCGGCGTCGACGCTAAAACGAATTCTATGGGCACTATGAGCAATTGCTTCTGTGTATCCAGGTTTGCAAAGATAATCACCATTTGTTTCAACAAGAGTTCTAAAATTTGATCCTAGAAGACCGACTAAATCAGTGAAATCAGGGTGTTTTAAGGGATCTCCACCACCAGTCATACGAACACAATCACAACCTAAATGTTTTAAGTCGGCAGTCAAATTTTCGGCTCTCGAATATGGAATTTCACCAGGGTATCCTTCGCGAAGGCCCCTTGCGAAACAGTCAGGGCAATTATTATTACAAGCGTTAGTAAAATCTATATCCATTCTCACCAAGGCATGAGGTATCCCTTCACGGATCATTTTTATTCCATTTGCGTAAGTTTCTGGATCTTGAGGATCAAAATCAACAATAGAATTTACTTGAAGTACATGAGATCTATTATCTGGTTTAGTTGCAGCATATAAGGCATTATATTTACCAAAAGCCAAATTAGCTGCTTGTGTTGAAATGGATGTTGATACAGCCCTTTCTACCATAGATTTATGACCTATATTATACCAATTTATACCTAAAATTTAAAGGACTATAAAAAAAGCCGCCGGTATAAAGATTGCTCTTCACGCCAGCGGCTATAAAAATAAAGTTACTTTCTTAGCCTCCTTTCAATAAAATTAATATTAAATTTTTAATAATCAAATCAAGCCCTTTTTCTTAAAACTGGTAAAACCTGTGGCAGTAACTACTAGATGATCTATCAACTCTATCCCCAATATCTCGCCTGCCTTAACCAGTCTTTTAGTAATGATCAGATCATCTTCCGAAGGCGTGTGTTCACCTGACGGGTGATTGTGGGCAATAATAATCTGAGCTGATCTCTCGCCCACTGCCCTGGCGAACACTTCCCGCGGGTGAACCAATGAGGAATTTAATGTTCCTAAGCTAACCAACTCGATTAACTTGATCCGGTTTCGCACATCAAGGTGAAATACCCAGAAGTGTTCCTTGTCTCGATCGATCTCATCCTCGGAAGCAAGTAGTTCTTTAACAATCTCCCATACCGATTTGGGAGAAAAAACAATCTTGGTTGAATCCTTCAAGTGAATAATCATGATTTTGGGAAATATGGTTTGACAGCTATTTCCTGAAGCCGTTCACAACTTTTAATTAAATCCTTACATGCAGCCTCGAGAGTCTGTGGCTTTTTAGCCATATCTTCCTCGAGTTCACGTCGCAATTTGGTTATTTCATCAACTATTGATCTCAATCCGTCCATATGATTCAGAGTTAAATTTGTAATTCTCGGCGTAATACTCATCGAGGTCCTCCTGATATTTGGCAATTTCTTCAGGTGTAACTGTTGAAGGAGAGGATAAAACTTCATCAATCTCTTTTAATGTTTTTTGTAGCTTAGTCATGGTTATCACCTCCTTTCTGATATGTTTCGAATAACTTGTCACGTCTCTTCATAAATTCCGGTGATCTCAAGTAGGCCCGGAAACGATTCAGTTCAACCCACTCCGGTTCTTTTCTCTTGTGTGAAAATCTGACAACAAGAAAAATCACTGCAGGAATCACAACCAAGTCAGCTAAAAAAGTCTTAAACATAATCGATTTGAAAAACAGAAAACTGATAATCGATGGATAATTTGTTCTGTCCTTCGATTTTTATTAAGTGACTTCGTGCAGATAGACAACCTCCGAAACTGATAAAGCGGTTACAATGGGTAAAGGGCTAAAAAAAGGTAGGAAAATCGTCTTTATTTTTTGAAGAAAAATTAAGGTATCCATTTAAAAGATTTTCCGATTGTCAAAAGTCCCGTTAACAAGCGGGAGGATATTTACGCCTGTCAGAAATATCCGAGAAATGGTTTGCTTATTAAAATTTTCAATACGAGGATATTTCTACAGGCTAAATACCCACCTTTTGACAAACCTTTTTTGCCCTTATAATTGGAATCAAGGACAGAACAAATGAACTTTAAGAAGGCTGCCAACTATAAAACCGAACGTATTTTTCTCTTGTTTTTTGTTTCGTAATTTGTTTGGTTTTTGATCGCTTTTTGATCGTGGCTGGTTAGTGCGGTGCTGCGTTTCCACACCGTTCACGAAGGCTCGACAAACGGATTATAAAATCGTGAACGGAATTCTTTCCTTAGTGGAAACGCAGATAACCGCAAGTGATTTTTTGCTTGTCAAAAAATCACTTATATTGTGAGGGCAAGTGTCGAGTATCGGAGATACTCGACTAATGGGGGTTTATTTCGAGGTAAAACACGTTGTAAAATTACGTATTTTACGATGTGAGGAAAGGAGCATAAAAAAGACACGTCGTAAAAAATCTTTTTACGACTGTGGCTTTATAAGATTTTCCTCTTACTGCGACTGACCGTTTTTACCGAGAAAGTCATCGAAGCGTAGTGTTTAGGGGGTGCCTAAACACGAAACGAAGATGACACTACTTGCCCGAACAATCCCGCCATAAGCGGGAAAAATAGTGCGAGCGACCAGAGGGAGCGAGCAACATACAGCAAGCACACAGACGATAGCCTATTAGAAGAAAAAGACAATGTAGTGTGGTTTTTCTTTTTATTGACCAATTGTAAGAAGGCACGGCAGTGATGGGCTTGCAACAAGCGGAATGATTTGTTTCTGGTATTGAACGTGGGTGATGCTCGGGTTCATTTGATCCCACCGTTCAAGCCAACCAAACACGGACATTTGGACTTATTAGTTATTCTTTCTTTTACACCCCGACAGATAACGGTTGAGAGTTTACCCAACTTTACGAGGGGCAACTTGTTGACGGTTGACTTTTGCAACAATTATTCTGACTGATATTTTCTTCTATAAACTTTATATTTTCTCAAGAGTAACCCTGTCAAAATTTAATGACTTTATTCTTTTTCCGATGGAAGGTACTGCCTTTATAGTTCTCAAAGAATTTCTTCATTTTGTGTGCGTAAGAAATGTAGATTATTTCGAATTTATGGTTCTTTATTGACCTTTCTCTTTCGATTTTGGTTGTTTGTTCATAAAGTTGTTTTTTGACAGCCTTTTCATTCTTGATTGGTTTTCTTACCGGTTGACAGTTTGGTTATTGTGTTGGTGTTGTCAAGGCGTGGCAGGATTTGGATTGAATAGGTTTCGCGGCTGGTTGAATTTGATTTTATTGTGTTTTATTTGATCTTCTTTTAACCTTTCTGCTTATATGAAATATAAATACATTTACGGAAGGTTAGGAAAGGAAATATCAAGAATAAGAAAGGAGAGAAATCAATCACAAGAGAATTTAGCATTTGAAGCCAATATTGACCGCTCATACATGGCAGAAATCGAAGAAGGTAAAACCAATCCCAGCTTAAAAGTGTTATTAAAAATAAGCCGAGGATTAAACCTTGAACTTTGGCGTCTTTTAAAGAGTATCTAATCTCTGATAAAATGAATTTAGAGATTAAAATTAACATGAAAATTAAAATTACCACCATATGGAGAGATTTAGGAATTGAAGATGAGATAGGTTTAATAAGCCAAATCTATGGCGGGTATCCTGAAAAAATAAGCATTATAAATATTGCTCTTATCGATTCGGAATGCGCCCGGACATTTATCGAATCCCAGGAAAGCTATTGCGGAATTACAAAATTGTCAACCCTTCATAAATTTGTGAGGTTTGGAGCATTTACAATTGACGAAGAAAATAAAATAGACTTTCACAAACCTAGCTGGTCCCTGCATGACTATACGGTTTCTATTAACTGGGAAAAAATGCATTATCTTGCCGGTTTTTACCATGACACAGAAGCGCGAAAACCTTTTGGTTCAATCCAACAAGAAAAAATCATGCGAAAAATAATTTTAAAAAAAGCTATTAATAAGAACTCAAATAAGTTTTCTTTAACCGAATGGGATTTGGGCAGCTTTATTGCCGATCCGATTGATGATATCCGTTATTCTTTTGACAATAGCCCTGATCTGAATATTAAATTTATGAGCACTCTTTTTATATTAGAACGGCAAGAATTTATTAAAATTACCGGTATTGATTATGATTTTGACAATAACCGGAAATTCTTGAAAAATGTTTCCTACGATTATCCTGATGAAGAACCTGTTTATGATGATTATTATTTGCCGGCTAATCACTGCCATGTGGAGATTGAGCTTTTGGAAAGCATAAACATAAATAAACAAAAAAACGAAAACGAAACCGACGAAAATACGAATACGATCACAATTACCAAAAATTGGCGCTTGGTGGAAAAAGAATATAAAGCTTATATCTATAACGACAACAAAATTATTTTTACTTTTAATCGGCTCAGCTCGAACACATATTTATATTTCAAATACTTATGTCAAAATTACGGAAAGAAAATATCATATGAGGAAATGTATAAAATTGGCAGTGGAATAAAAGACAGAACAAATCCGAAACGATGGGAAACAAATGCCGGCGTCAGACGAACCATTAATAAACTTAAAGAAAGTTTTAAAAATAAAAAGCTAAAACAAATTCGCATTAATACAAAAGAATATCTTATGCTGACAATCCTTTCATAAACTCCCGCAATACTTCCCCTAATAGCTCCCTCAATAAATACCTTACTTTCCCCTATTGAAAGGCTCTAATCAGATGGTCTAAAGTAAAAAATAAAAATATAAAAAATTATTAAAATCTATGAAAACGAAAAAGTTAGTTCTCAAGCAACAAATAAAAAATCTTCGTCAATCAATTTTCATGAAATGTTTGGATTGCACCTGCTGTCAACCAAAAGAAATTCTTCTTTGTGAAAAAAACGGTTGCCCTTTGTGGAATTATAGACCCAAAGAAGGCAAAGGATTACACATGCTCATCGATCAACTTAAACAAAAAAATCCTGATCTTTATGTAATTAAAAAATAATATGAAACCATTTTCCACCCAAGATTTTTACATTTCCTGTGTTCTAAAGGCGGCCGGACTGCAACTACAAAACCTTATCCATAACAGTAACGGAAAAGTTACGTTCGTATTCGGAAATCCTAACCAAATTGCCGAAACCACTATTCAAAAACATTGGAACAAAGAATTGAGGGTTATTAGTTTAGACCTTGTCGAAGCGATCAATCAGCTTAAAACAAGAATACATTCGGGAGTCTAATATGGCAAGAAAAGTCCGTACCAGTTTAGAGGTTTCCTATAAATGGAACGGCAAAGATGAGCCGGAAAGACTCAACCGAGTATATGACATGATCTTTGACAAAGTTATAAAAAAATTAAATGAAAATGGAGAACGACAACAAACAAAATCAAGCAAAATATAAATTTGGCGGAGCTATTCCCCTACTTCGGAAGTTCCAACAAGATCCTTTTTGGACAGAAAGAAGAAAATATTCCCGCGCAGAAGCATGGATTGACCTTTTATTTATGGCGCGATACGGGACCGAAACAGAAGAAATATGGAACAGAGATGAACTTATCCCGATTCAATACGCTCAGATCCTTACTTCAGTCGTAACTCTTGCAAGAAAATGGAAAAGAAGCAGAGCCTGGGTAAAAAACTTTATAAATGTTCTAGAGAAAAAACAATCAATTTCAATCATCACGATGGACAACAGAAGAACAATACTTCAGATTGTCAATATGGGCAAAATAAAGGAACTGCTTCAAAATAATGAACAGCAAACATTACACCAGACTATACAACAGAAAAGCAGCAGAAAGACATATAAGGATAAAGACAATACGGTTAATAAAGAAATAATAAAAAGAGAACCCCGTATAAACGGATTTCTTTCTTTATTTGCAAAAGTTAATCCTTCTTACGAGCGCTTATTTGCCAATATGACGGAAAGAGCCGCCCTCGAGCGAATGATTACCAGGTATGGGGAAGACAAGATGTTTAACCTTATAAGCCATCTGCATGAAATAGTCAGCCGGCCTTATGCTCCCCGGATAACCACGCCATATGAATTAGAACTCAAAATGGGAAAACTGCTTCTTTTTTTAAAGCAGGAAGAAAATAAAGATCAAAAAGGAGGTGTTACAAAAGTATGAACCCAACGGAATTACCAGAAAGATATAAATATTATTTTATTATTTTGTCTAATAAATGGGAACATCTCATTAACGGGGAAACAAAAAAGAATATCTTAATGTCAAAAAGTCAGTTTATTGAACTTGAGGATGGCAACTGTGTTAATAAGTCTTATATCGTCCAGTTCAAATTTGATTCAATTACGACAACAGACAAATTTAGATTATTACCACAAGCTGAAATTGATTTAATCGTAAAGGGAATTGTAAAAAAAGAATAAATGTAATAACATTTGCTATGTTATTTATTGTTATTTATAATAAAATATAAAGATATGGAAAAATATATGTTATTAAAGGAAATAGCCTCAATTTTGAGGGTACACATACTCACAATTCGGCGTTGGGTGATCAAGGGAAAATTACCGGCATACACGCTCGGCAAGGAGTACAGAGTTAAGAAAAGTGACTTTGAAAAGTTTTTGAACGATAGGAGGGTAAAGCCGTGAAAATAGCCGCTTTATACGCCCGCGTTTCAACGGGAAATCAGGAAAAGCAGGAAACGATCCTGTCACAAGTCTCAGAGATAAAAGAACGCATTGCTAAGGATGGTTTGATGCTCGGAGATAACCTTTCCTTCGGTGATGAAGGCTGGACCGGAAGTGTCCTTGCCAGACCGGAATTGGATAGATTAAGAGATGCTGTTAAAAGCAAATTATTCCAAGTTTTATATGTCTATGATTTGGGTCGTCTTTCTCGTGACTTTCTCAATCAGTTAATTTTAAAAAAAGAAATTGAAGACGCTGGCATTAAGATAGTATCGCTCCATGATATCAATAACGAAACTCCGGAGTCCGGATTTGCCCAAAATGTAATGGGACTTTTTCATGATTATGAAAGAATAAAAATTGCCGAAAGATTTAGGAGAGGAAAGTTATACAAAGCAAAGAATGGTATTTTATTTGGTTGGAATGCTCCCTATGGATATAAATATATTAAAGGAGATAAAAAAACTATCCCCGGATCTTTTGAAGTTGTCAAAGAAGAAGCGGAAATTGTAAAAATGATTTTTAAGTGGTTCGTTGATGATCAGATAACAATTCGTAAAGTCATATTGAGATTATTTGAGCAGAAAATATTACCTAGAAAAAATAAAAAAGGTTATTGGTCCACCAGTACCCTTTCAAGATTACTTCGGGATGAAACGTACATTGGAAAAACCTACTTCAACAAAAGAGTTGCTGTAGAATCTATTAATCCCCGTAAAAAAGATGGGTATAGAAAAATAAAAAAAACGAGCCGGAAAAATAGACCGCCGGAAGAATGGTGCCCAATTTCAGTGCCAGCAATTATTGATGAGAATATATTTATTAGGGCTCAACAACAACTAAAAACAAATTCTCAATTCTGTATGAGAAACAAAGTATATGAATATTTATTATCAACACTCGTCAAGTGTACCTGCGGAAATACCCGAGCCGGTGAAGGAGTAAAAAGTCATTTGTACTATCGTTGCACCGACCGCGTGAATCGCTTTCCCCTACCCAAAGAATGCTTTGTTCCTGGAGTAAGCGCCACTATTCTTGATACTAAGGTTTGGAACGAAATATATAATTTGCTCACTGATCCCAAACAAATTGAAAAACAATATAGCCGGTGGAATGTACGAATAGCAACTATTCAAAATAACGATGACTACATTGATGTAGAAAAATTAAAAAAAGAACTGGACGAACAAAAAGAACAGGAAGAACGATTCGTTAAAGCCTACGGAGCCAAGGTTATTAGTCTTGAACAGTTACAATCACAGCTTATGGAAATAAAGCTTAAGAAAAGCCAGATTACGAGCAAATTAACCGCATCAAGAAATAACATTCCTCCTGCACAAAAGTCGATAATTCTTCCAGATTTGAGACAGTTCTGTGATACAATGAAGGCTGAAATTGAAGAATTGGATTTTAAAGAAAGACAGTATGTAGTTAGACAACTGGTTGATACCGTTGTCACGGATGGAGCGATTGCTTCGGTTGAAGGCTCTATACCGTTAGTTATTCCACAAGAAAACACAAAAAACAATTATGGGCAGAGTTCTATCAATAGGTATCGTCGGTTTACCAAACGTTGGAAAATCAACCCTTTTCAACGCCTTACTCAAAAAACAGGTTGCCAACGTTGCCAATTATCCATTTTGCACCATCGAGCCCAATGTCGGAATTATAGAAGTCCCAGATGAAAGACTAGCCACCCTAGCCAAAATCGTTAGCACCACTAAAATTGTCCCAGCCGCCATTGAATTTTACGATATTGCCGGACTCGTCCGCGGAGCTTCGAAGGGCGAAGGACTCGGAAATAAATTTTTGTCTCACATCCGTGAAGTGGAAGCGATCGTCCACGTTGTCCGACTTTTTGAAGATGGTAACGTCGTCCATGTTTCTGATAAAATCAATCCCGTTGATGATATAAAAACCATCGAGACGGAATTAATTTTGGCTGATCTTGAAACGGTTAACAAACAAAAAGAGCCAAAGGGCAGTTCTGCGCCAAAAGAGGCTTTTGCTGCCTACGAAGTCGTAAAAAAAATAAAAATTCAATTGGATAAGGGTATTCCTGTTCGGGAACAAATATTGATCGAAGAAGAATTGGCAGCTATAAAACCATTGAATCTGTTGACAATAAAGCCGGTTGTTTACGTCTTTAACATTTCTGAACAGCAGTTGCAAAGCAAAGAGGAAACAGATAAAAAAATTAAAGAAATTATTAACAGTGACAATTATTTATATTTTTGCGCTAAGCTTGAATCAGATATAGTTGCCCTTGATCCATCCGACCAGAAAGAATATCTTAGCCAGTATGGACTGAAGGAAACAGGACTTAATCGTCTTATTAAAAAATCTTACGAAATTCTTGGATTAATTTCATTTTTAACAGCCGGAGTTATCGAAGCACGCGCTTGGACAATAAAAAAAGGTTGGCTGACCCCTCAAGCTGCTGGAACAATCCACACCGATTTTGAAAAAAAATTTATTAAAGCCGACATTGTTAAATATGAAGATTTTGTTAAATGTGGAGGTTGGGTAAAGGCACGAGAGCTGGGACTAGTCCAAATAACCGGAAAAGATTATGAAATGAAAGACGGAGAGGTGGTCGAGTTCAAGATCGGTGCTTAGTCGCCCACTTAATATAAATAACCCAAAATCTAATAGCAGAAAATAGACTAAACACCAACCCAGGAAATCCATCCATAAAGCCCTTGTGGCGGAAGTACATCATCAGAAAAGTAATCTTCGGTCGCCATATAAAATAGTTAAAAAAATTAAGCTTGGTGCTTTTTGGCATCCGCTCAACTTCAGCTGTCGTGTATCTATCCCAGCGCATCAAATAACGGGAAAAATCCGGGTCAGCATAATGCAAAAGAGGATTTTTCAAATAACCAACTTCACCTTTAATTTCAACATTTTCGTGGACATCCTTACATGGAAATCTGGCAGAGCCATTTCGATAAAGCCTGATCGTATAGTCTGGATATTGCCCGCCTTTCATTAAAAAACCTGATAAAAACCAGTTTTTGCGGGGGATATTATATGCAACCGGGACGACATGGGGGTCGTCCACTACAATATTTTGTATTTCCGCCTTTAATTCCTTTGTTAATTCCTCATCCGCGTCCAATTGCAAGATCCACTCGCCTGCCGCGGCTTCAATCGACTTTTGTTTGTTTTTATGGAACATAATAGGATTGTCAGAGTTGATGATTCTAACTTTTTTTCCATAAGATTTAGCTACTTCAATCGTTCGATCGGTCGAACCACCATCAACGATGATTATTTCGTCAACCAAATCAATGGCCGAATCCAATGGAAAGTGGAGGTTCTTTTCCTCGTTATAGACAGCAATGCAAAGTGAAAGCTTCATAACTTTATTATATAATATTGCTATGTTGAAAATAGTCACCGTTCCAAATAATATCCTTTCCTCCCCTACCAAACCGGTTGTTAAGATCGATAATAAAATCAAAAAGATCGTTTCTGATATGGAAAAAGTTTTGGTTGCTCAGGATGATCCACCCGGTGTTGGACTGGCGGCTAATCAAGTTGGACTTGATTTGTCAATATTTATCATAAAACCAACCGAAAAATCAAAAATTAAAATATTTATAAATCCAAAAGTAATTAAAATTGGTTCAAAAACGATTGAACGACAAAGAAAAGATCCTGCAAAAAAATCCAAGTCAAAAAAGAAGGTTAAATTGGAAGGCTGCCTCTCTATTCCCCGTATTTGGGGCCCGGTCAAACGCGCCGATAGGGTTTTCCTTAAATATCAGGATATAGTCGGAAAAGATTATTTAAAATGGTTCACAGGCTTTGAAGCAATTATCGTTCAACATGAAATGGACCATCTAAATGGGGTTGTTTTTACCCAAAGATCAGTGGAACAAAAAAGACAGTTGTATAGAGAGGAAGAGGATGAGTTAGTGAAGATCGAATATTGATTTACTTAAATTGTATTCCCCTCAATTTCTTTTATTTTATTAAGAATTGCAGTTGTTACTTCCAATTGACCAAATAAATTATCTATTTGAGTTAAAAATACATAGCTTTCATCCAACAATCTATCGGTATAATCTTTATTTTCTAAGTCATCTTCACTAATCTTTTCACTTATCAATAAACGGACAGACTTTTTCATATCTTCTTTAGCAGTTGGAGACGGTACAAATTTCCCTTCTTGATTTTTTAAAAATAAATCATTTTTAAATTCTGTTTTCCACCAGGGCATTAGTGTCAAATCAACTCCCATATTAAAATCAAAGGCAACTAATTCAGTTTGCCCCGAATTTTTACTTTTTGTAATAAAAAAATTTCTGGGAAAGGGAAACCCATTTTTGGTTTTAGCAACTGTATATTCTCCTTTTAAAAGATCAAAATAATTTACATCGCAAAGATAACCTATTTCTGAAAGTTTTTTTATACTTAAGGCTAGGTTTACTAATTTATCTCTCCCCTCTTTGGTTTGATAAAGTCTATCTACACTTTCATCACGTCTGGTAAGTTCTTTTCCTGGAATTTTTTTCCAAAATTCTACATACATTGGTACTACTATTCCAGTTTTATTGTCGAGCACTGAATTTATCATCGCGCTCCCAACATAATCTGCCGTTATAATCCCAACTTCTTCAAATTTTCTTTTATTTGCAAGATGTTGTCTTCTTCTTTCTTTGGCATCATTTACAGTATTTAATTTCTGCCTCTCTTGACCAAAACCTAGTGACATCCAAGGATAATGAGTGCTATTTGCATGTGTTATCGGATTAGTCCTTAATATTATTCGTTCAATCTTTGCAATTAAATCGGATTGATTCAACTGTAATACTTCAAACCCTAAACCTTTATTCAGTGCTTTATAACCGTGTTTTCCATTAATAGCTTTAAGGTTTGGCTGCAGAAATCGATCGCCTTTTTTTTCCATTAATAAAACTGATTCTAAGACGCTATCAGTAAAAAAAGTTTTTCGAACGCTGGTTAACTCAGGCATACTTTCTAATGATACAGAACGAAGTTAATTAAGATTGTTATGATTTTTTGTTCTTTTTGATCAGAATTTTTTTTGTTTTTGATTTGGCTTTTACTTTTACGGCTACTTTTGCTTCTTCAGCCGCTTTGGTTTCTTTGTTTTTGGCATTCATTTCTTTTTTAACATTGGCAAGCGTCAAAAATGGTTTTTTTCCATCAGCCATATCTTTTCTAATTCTTTTCAAGCATTTGGTGCAAAGCCTAACTCTCATGGTTTTTCCTTTTTCAATAATGCTTAGGCGAACAAGATTAGCTTTGAAAATTCTTTGAGTTTTTGGAGCTCTTTTCTTCCATCTACCTCCGGCAACACCTCTGTGGTGAGTATGTGACCTTCCGTATAGCAATCCTTTTCCGCAGTGATAACAGCCAAAAATCATAATTTATTATTAAATCTGTCAATAAACGACTATTTATGATAACATAGTAAGGCTGGTTATTCAAACGTTTTTATATTAAAAATCAAAGATTAAATATAAAAATTACAGATTAAAATTTAAATATTTTTGAATTTTACTTTGTCATTTTGATTTTTTATTTTTAATATTTGATATAAATTATGATCTCTTATCTTTTTTCCAATCCCCTTTTATTCGTCATTTACCTCTCATCTTTACTGGTTGCAATTACTATTCATGAATTCTCTCATGCATGGGCGGCTGACTATCTGGGTGATCCAACTCCAAGGCTTCAGGGCAGACTAAAATTGAATCCTTTAGTTCATATTGACAACATTGGTATGCTCCTTTTGTTATTTTTCGGCTTTGGCTGGGGCAAGCCAGTTGAATTTGATCCATACAACTTAAAAAACCCACGCCGCGACGCTGCATGGATATCAATTGCCGGTCCAAGTTCTAATTTTATCTTGGCTATAGTACTTTCTTTATTACTTAGATTGTTCATAGTTTTACAACTAAACTTCTTAACTATTATAGGTTCCGTAATATTTATTCCAATGATTAGGATGAATATTATTTTGGGGGTTTTTAACCTACTTCCCATTCACCCAATGGATGGATTTAAAATCGTTGGTGGAATTCTATCGGAAGAAAAAGCCCGCGAATGGTATTCTCTTCAAAGATACGGAATGATCTTTTTGATATTATTGATCTTCCCTATTTTTGGAGGTCGTTCAATGTTGGATAGTATTCTAACTCCAGCAGTGAGCTTCTTGTTTAATCTGCTTGTGCCAGGGGGAATTTAAGGAGTCGGTGTCGGCTTATTCAAACATTTAAAGTAGTCCTGGACAGAGCATCCTTTACCAAATTTGAGTTTTATTTTAGCGCAGTCAGTTTCTGCACAATTGGTTCCATCCGATATTTTGAGTGTTTGAATCGGCGTTGGTTGAGCTACGACTGACTCAGTTGGAGCTGCGGTAGGGGCGACTACTGAAGCTTCAGCTCCTTTAGTAGTAAAAGTCCAAGGAACGCCTCCATTGTCATACTTCGTGTCCCCAACTCTAATGTCAAAATAGTAGGTTGTATTTGGAGAGAGAAGGGTTAGGTCGATATTATGAGTTTTTGTTTTTGTTATCTCTGGTGCAAAAAAATTTAAGGCTGTTGGTGTCGTTCCATATTCGACCACGCCTTGAGAATCAACTCCAGTTGCCCAAGTCGCTTTAACAGAATTTTTTTCAATGTTAGAAACCACCACGTCACGAGGCTCAAAATCGGCAGCTCTAGTGCCAAAAATGGCAAAATACCCAAAAACCAATAACGAAAAAATAACTATTCCGATAACTACGGCCAATATTTTTTTAGCAAGAGGGTTGTTCATAATAATAATCTAAATATACCACCAATAAATAATAAAAGCATCCCCGGAACTGCAATTTTAGCAACGTTGTCAAATACTCCACTCTGAGGCAGTTGGTCAGGTGCATTGGTAGGAGCAGTTGTCTGTCCACCGCCAATTGTCACAGCAGAACCGGTATTCTGAGAGCAAGTTACAACATTGGTTACATTGATATCATCTTTCAGAATCTTAGAGGTATCGCAATCATAAGATAATGTTCCACTACCGTCTTTTAATGCTTGAAAAGTAATCGTTGCGATTGTTCCCGCTGATGAAACTGATGAACCTGGAGCGTCTGTATTAGCCACAACGTAAATTTTACCACTAACGGACGTATCATTGTAAGAGAACGGAAACAGTGTCCCGGCACTGACACTATTCACTTTGAGCAAGTTTGGATCATAGCTTATATAGGTCTCTGCCCCATTAAGAGAATCGCTACCAGGATTGACAATCACCGCTATCTCAAAAGTCGCACCATTGGCGACAGTTACGGTATTTTTATCAAAACTAAAAAAACCGGCCTGAATAGGATTTGATAATAAAGGAACACTAAGAAAAAAGAAAACTATAAAGAATATTTTTTTTACGATTTTTTTCATTCATTTTTTAGAGAACCTTAACTTCAAGACCACTTAAGATAGGATTTAGGATTTCGGTTTTGTCGGTTACCAGGTCAGTCTTATCCTTGTTGATCTCCGATTTTAATGAGAAATTATAAGCTCCCTTTTTATTTGGTTTAAAAACTACGCTAATAATTTTTGTTTGAGCAAAAACAGATGTTTTTTCGCTTTGTGGTAGCTTGGTCACCAAGAAACTGAGATAGTTCCCTCGATTATAAGAATAGACTTTAAAATCGGTCCTACTTGATGTTGCCTTAACAAAATCGAAGGCGATAGGATCGTAGCTCAATGCTAAATCATATCCAGTAATGTTTTTTCCATTCGAATCAGCAATGATGTCAACCACAAATTCTCTATCAGTTGATAAAACCTTATCTTTAATCGTTGTTAAACTTAAGGCCCCTTCGGTAGCAGGATCTGAAGAAACAACTACGGATTCCGTGACTGTTTTTGATAATTCTTTATTTACAACGGTCGGTTGTTTAGAACTTGTGTTCAAGGTAATAAAGATACCCGTTCCGGAAAATATTGCAAAGAATATCAATAATAAATAAAAAAATGCTTTATGATTCTTTATAAAGTTTTCCATTATTGTTCATCATTTTTAACTGATAACGTTGATATTAATAACGAATAATCTTGAGAATCGCATCTTCCATCTAAATTAAGATCGCATTTTGAGATTGTATCTGCGTCAGTTTTACCCAAGTTGTTGCGGATAAGCGATGTATCATAAGCATTAATTGTACCGTCTTGTTCCGGTAGATCACCTGATAAGAGTAATATTCCGCTAAAATTAAAGGTGTTATTTCCCGATACAAATGTCAAATTTCCGGTTGAACAACGATAAGTACCACCGGCCGTCTCATTTGGTGAAACATCGCAGATTTTTTTCTGCACTTGCTTTTCACCTTTTGCATAAAGAGTATATCTGGTATTCGGAACAGTGTTAAAACTAGCACTACCGGTCCAAATGCCAAAATCATTTGATGTTAATTGAACTGTTTGAAAAGGAGTTTCGACTTTAGTTGTCTCATTTAATAACTTTACTTTGACATTCATTGTCGTCGTTACGGGTTTTGACATAATTCCTTGGATTTTAAACGCTAAGTTTAATGTTGAATTACCGGTAGGTGTGTTCGTTGCGGTCGGAATCGGTGTTCCTCCCGTATCACAAGCGGTCACGCATGCAGCGGTTCTAACATAGTCGTCATTATTAGTATTTACATATCCCGTAGCATCCTCTCCAACCCATAATGGCCAAAGATTATCACATCCGATTGAACACGAACTAGTACAAGCGGGGCTATAGGTATATGAATATCCAGGATGACTGGCGCAAGCGCTACATGCTGTTAGACTGCATGAACCTGGTGTCTGTGTCACGGTCGGTTCGGGAGTCATTGTGGCCGTTGGAGTAGATACACCATTAACACTTAAGGTCCCTTTATCAAAGGCCCAGCCGGAAAATAATGACATATCGGTTGTATTTATTGAGTAGAAAACTGTGTCACCAATAGTGACTGAAGCCGGTGTCGTATGATCTAATGCGGTAAAAGTAACAGTGACTAAGTCACCGCCTGTAGCCAAAGTTAGAAGTGATCCGGCGGCGACTTGAGATTCACCAACAACATGGATCACTTCAGCTGCATTGATTGCAGTTAAATTATTTGTAGTATCACCTAACCCATTACTCGCTGCACCAAAATTATAGTCTATTGATTTAAAGACTAACTTTGTTTTATCAAAATTTATTTTTGTATCATATCCTCTAAAATAAGCGTTCTGTGAGGGTTTAGCATGTAATTTAACGGTAAAATCCGGACTACTTGCTGATGTTGTAACAGTAGCATCAATAAATGTGAGATTGATCGTCTCTCCAGCTGCCTTTGACTTTGGTCCATTATTACTAAAGTAGATATAGTTTAATCCCCAAAAAACCACACCACCAACAATTAAAAAAATTGTAATAATTTTAATTAATTCGTTTTTCATTGTATTGGTGTCTGTAGTGATTTCATAATAATTGCTCGATCTAGGGTACTAATTTGCCCATCCCCATCGACGTCAGCATCGGCCCAGACTGGCATTTTCCCACCAACAACTGCGGCTAGATAATAATAATAGTCGGCCATAGTTATTCCATCATGACCATCAACATCACCTTTTGTTCTTAGGGTTGCTTGACACCAACCGTTTTTATCATCTGTCGACGGAGTTGAGGCAAAAACATTGGCATCCTGACTACATTTAATTGAACTGGCATAAGTGACATCGGAGAATTTATCAAAAGTACAATCGCTTGAACACACATCAGTACTACAAACACAATTTGGATTAATTGGCGGAGTCAGAGTTGGGCTAGTTGAAACAGCGGTAATATTAAACATTCTTACAATAAAGACAGCCGCTTGAGCACGGGTTATGGGTGAATCGGGACAAAATATTCCAGCTCCACATCCAGCTGTGATTCCTTCGGTGGCTATTTCTTTGATAAAGGCTGCGGCAAAATGAGTGATTGGTACATCGGTAAATCCGCTTGAAGATCCAACTGCCGGAGGAGAATAATCACTACCATTCTTTGATCTGAGTAAAAAGACAGCGGCTTGGGCACGGGTCACTGGATCATCAGGACAAAAGTTACCCGCACTACAACCTGCCGAGTTTCCTTCGATAACAAATTCTTTAATCCAGGCAGCAGCCCAGTGAGTGATGGGAACATCACCAAAACTGGTGGTAGATCCAACCGGTGGAGGGGTATATGTTGATCCGTGCTTTGCCTTCAACAAAAATACGGCAATTTGGGCCCTGGTTATATTTTCTTCAGGACAAAATCTTAACGGTGAAACTCCACATCCAGTGGAGATATTAGCTCGATAGAGGGTTTCGATGTATGTAAATGCGTAATGAGAGGGAGGAACGTCGGAGAAAATTTGCCCGGCTGCGGGTGGAGGAGTCGAAGTTGCGGCTTGGGTCAATAAAGTTGGCGTTGCGCTAGGGGCATTTGGATAAACAGTCCCATGAGGTATCTGACCGTTTGGGATTGTAACCATGGGGTCAATATTTGTGCAAGTTCCTTTAAGCTCTCCATAGCCAACGTTTACTTTATCTGTACAGCTAAAACCTGTTGGACATTCCGTGTCATTATGACAACCAGTAACAACTGGATTTGAACCATTTCTAATACACTTCCCACTATTTGCATTTGGATAACCACCAGACCATAACTCTGAACAATGAAAGCCAGTTTGACATGAAACATTCGTACAATCAAACGCTTTAACATCACGCCCCTTCAAAAATAAAAACAGCCCGACGACTAACAAAAAAGTTAAAAAGAAGTTTATTTTTCTCATATTACTTTTAATAGTCTGAACATCAGAAAACTGATGAAATAAAATAATACTACTTGAAAAATCGGAAAATATAAAGAGATAAATATTGTTATAATCGCCAGGATAAAGAATGCTTCATTATGAATTGAAGGCAATAAGCCTTTTGTAAAAAGCATTAGAACAACTAAGGTTAATAAAGCCCGTTTATCAAACCACCATAAGGACCATCCGAAAAACATCGCGACCCCTAACAATAATGCAGCGAGAATTAAGAAAATTTCTTTTGTGTCGAAGTAAAACGGTCCGATGTACATAGTTTAAATATATAATTTATTTGGTGTGTTTTGCAACTATAATTATTTGTAAAGAGCCTCCATGGTTTGTTGGCTTGGAGGGCTTTGATCTTTTGGTACTTTTATTTTAATTTCTTTACCATTAACTGTGAAAGTATATTCAAGATAATCTATTTCACCAGTCCTAATTTCATAGACCCTAATTCCATCCCTTTCCCCTGCATATACGCCCTGACTTATTTTTGATAAAGGTGTTTGTAACGCGTTATCAATTTTTTTTGTCAAAGTCAGTGCACTTTCTTGATTTGTCAAAGCCGATGGTTGATTGTTATTTATTGTACCTCCAGTATTTGAAAAGTTAGGAAGATTTATACGAAATGCCACTAGATTTTTTGTTTTATTTAATAATCCGGTTGCCTTTGCCATCATATTTTGTCCAAAATACGGATTTATTTTTGGTGATTTTGCTAAAAATAAATTTTCAATTGAAAAACTACTTATTAAATAAGCAACAGTAAAAACTAAAAATATTTTTATATATTTATTATTGATTATTTGCATTATTATTTAATAATTATCAACACGCCTCCAAGAGGCTTGAAAACTCCTAATTGTTTAATCGACCCGTTACCTTCATCTATACTAACCGTAATTTCACCCATATATCCAAAAGGCATATATTGAACTGCCGTTGTCACATGTGGCCCAATACTTTCATCAAATATATTATTTGGGTTATTTGTTTGACTGACCACAACGTTTACAGAACTATCTCTATCATTTCTAATGATGTAATAACTTGTAATACCTGGTTTATAATCATTTACATTTAAACAGTTTACTTCTGTTGAACCATTAAAACAGGCGTATACACAGTTGGTTGATGGACATTCCCTAAAAACCGTAATATTGTCATTGTCAGTAGGAATTTGTACGTGGCATGCCTTAGAATAACCATGTAAAACCTCGTCTGGTTTTGCTACCTCTATTGTGGCCGATCCCACCTTAATACTCGCAACAGTTGGTTTACATAATTTGTTTGCAATATAAGTCGTTCCGCCTTCACCAGCAGTTGTTCCTCCACCCGCGGCTGGTGTACCACTTTTTGGTGAACAAATAGTACCTTCCCAAGAACATGAGGCTGCAATTTCTACGCACTGATCATGATTTAATTGTGCACAAGAAAACAGTGCTGGAATTGGTGAACAATTTATTGTACTTGGTTTTCTTGTTTTATTTGGACCACACAAACCCGGACCATAATAACCTGTTTTTTCACCAAAAACACAGTTACAATTTGATACTATCCCTAAATTATTATCCACAATACAAACGCCTGTGGATGAATCCGGATTTGAACATTTAAATCCGGGGTCGCAACCATATACGGATTTACCTGTACCAGTCGAAAAATTTACAACTTTACATGGTTGACCTTTTCCACCAGTTGCCTCCTCTGATCCGGTTGGTGGATAACAACCATCTCCATTAAACGTCCCTGTGTAATTTGGAATTTTGGCACAATCAAACCATTCGGCATTATATGCGCTGTTATAAGCTGCGGTTGTGCAAGGTTTATCGGCAACTGTTTGCATATAACTAGCAGAGGCATACTGTCTTACATATTTTTGCCCAGATGCACAGGTATGGGCAGCGGTATTTTGTTTATAACCAAAGCAGCACCCGCCGATTGAACCGATTAGAGTTCCGTCACCATTTGTTTGTGATCCGGAATTAGGAGGGGCAGTATAATTTGGGATTACGACACATTTTGCCCCAACGCACTGCAGACCTGTATCACATCTGGAACCAGTCGCATAGCATGGCCCGTTTAATTTACCAGTATTAGTTGGTACCGTTGGTACGACACTTCCTTTATAGCAACATGGCCTACTTCCTGAGCATTGTCTTGTTGTGACTTCTATCTCACCAGCTATACAATCATTTGTTCGACAAGTATAGCCAGTACCGCTGCATAAAGTTCCACTTCCTCCGCTCGAGTTTGCAGTTCCTCCACCCCCACCACTTAAATCTAGACATTTAAAAGTATTAGGAGTTGTTGGGGCCCCAGAAATTGAGCTACAATCCTGAGAACCCATATTTAATGAACATGCTGATTCAAAATTATTTCCAATATTTAAAACTTTACTTTTCCCTGTTCCACTACAATCATAAAGATTTACACCATAAGTTTTACAGCATTGATAAACAGTTGCTGCCCTCGAATTAGATGCTAAATTAGTTTTTTGGTTATTGATAAATAAAGAGCTTCCGAGAGTTAGTAAGGTACCAAGTACAACCAATCCTAAGGTAAGTAAAGTAGCTATTTCTCCTTTTTTATTTTTCATTGAAAAATTGAAAATTATTTCTATATATAATGTATATTAATAATAAAGGGAAAACAAGAGGAAAATTGACCTAATTAACCTAATTGATCTAATTTCTAAATAAATCCCAATTTTCCAATATTGGTCATTGGTAATTATTTAGGTCAATTAGAATAATTAGAAATTAGAAATTTTAAAAATGTTAAATCATCGCATTCGTATATTCTCCTCCCTACTCATTGCCTTTGTTATAGTAAAAATTTTTGCTAATTTTACAGACGTTAAAAATCTTTTTACGAATTTCAAATTCCCGTCTTTTAAGTTCGGAACGAGTGAAAGTAGCCTAACTGCAAATCAAATTGGCAATTCTGATGGTTCTGTTGACTTTACACAGATTTCTCCAGCACCGACTCAACCAATTCCAACATCAGGAGCGGGTTTGATAAATCAAACCCCTACTTCGCCCGCCGTAACTTTAGTGAAGGCGGGCTCTACAAACATTCCAATCCAAATCCCAACGAGCATTCCCAACCCAACCAAAATTCCCAAACCCACCAAGATACCAAAACCGACGGCAACTCCGGCGCCACCTCCAATCACATTAGATCTCAGACCGGGGACCAATCTTGCAGGAATCTTTCAGGAGGTAAGTAGACGGATGTGTTTTCCTCCAGCCCTTTTAATGGCTTTTAATACAGAGGAAAGCTGGGGATTTGATTATAATACCAGTGCCACAATTATAAAAATATACAATACTTATGGATGGTGGATAAACGGAACCGGCAATCCCTGTGTAGGGTTTGGATATCATACCGCAACAGGAATCGTGCCATCTGACAGCGTTGATGCCGGGACAAGATGCCAAAATCCCATTCCTGGAGATGACCAAGGGATTATGGGAATATTTCAAATATCACAGTGGGAGCAGGACGTAAGCCGTAAAAACACTATCTCAACCCTTCCTAACAATATAGACAGGCGAGTATTATTTGATAACGCTTTAATTTTTGCTTCTATTACCAAAAATCGTTTAACAACAACACCAAAAAGCTGTACTGATTGGACTGACGATGAAATTCGCACCGTGGCAGAAAAACACCACGGAAGCTGTTTAATCACTGAAAATTCCAGCGGTGGTAATTATTGTAATGATATCTTGAGATTGTATAAGCAATACCGATAAAATTAATACCAACAGTTATCCCCAAACGACGCTGCGTCGCAACTCCCCTTCCCTCCAAATCTTTTGTAATTTTTACAGAAAGTGTTGCAATAATAAGTGCCGTCGGCAATACCACAACTGCCATAGTATCCACAGGCGGCCTTGACAATATCGTGCCCGCTCCAGTTTGTACAGCTGGTTGGCTGAACGTTAATTTTTGTAATGACTCCAACCATAGTGATCGCGTCCAAGATCACCCGGCGATCAACTTTACTGACACCCAATAGTTTTGCCGCAGCCGGTCCGTGTTTAGTTTGCTCATACCCAGACAACTGCATCGGGCCAAAAATATATGATTGCGCTCCCGAACTTCCATCGGAATGACACTGATATCCGGCAAATAAACTATCCGCTTCAACCACTCCACTACCATTATCAAAATCGTATCCTCCACAAGCCCGTTTTGGATCGGTTAAAAACTGACTGTTCCACCAATTATATGAATTATAAAGTAGAAAATATTTTGGGGAAACGACCGAGAAAAATTCTCCACTTTCAATATAGGCAATCGACTTTAATACTTCTTTAGGGACACAGGTTTTTTGAGAAGCAATCGCAAACACTTCATCGGTAGTTTTTCCTGGTCTGACTAGCGAAGGATCTATAGGAAATTCGTCTGGGACTTTAGTCGGCTTTGGAGCTTTGGTTGGTTTTGGAATGTTAGTGGGGATTTGGGTTGGAATGTTTGTAGAGCCCGCCTTCACTAAAGTTACGGCGGGCGAAGTAGGGGTTTGATTTATCAAACCCGCTCCTGATGTTGGAATTGGTTGAGTTGGTGCAGGAGAAATTTGAGTGTAATTAAAATTCTCATTATATTTTACAAGCGGTTGCCATTCATTATTTTCCGGAAATTTAATGTTTAAATTAAATAATTTTGATAACCCACTAGAATCAAATTTAATATTTGAAACAAGATTTTGGATCTTGCCAGGTGTAGCAAAAATGGGGATTATAAAAAGAACAATAATCAAAGACAAGATAATCGATATAAACACCCGATAATTTTTAATAAAATATTCTTTCACAATATTATTATACAATTTTTGATATAATACAAACCATGTCACTCACTAACAAAACTACACCAAAGGTATCTCTCTCTGATCTGCCCGATTTGATGACGATTCGTGAAGTCGCCGATCTTCTTAGAATTTCACCTCTGACAATAAAACGCTGGGGGAAAAAAGGCAAACTTCCGGCAATCAGAATTAATTCCCGAGGTGATAGAAGATATAGAAAAGAGGTTGTTCTGCGATTGCTTGGGGTTGAGGAAGAAAAGTAAACTGCTTTAATTTATTGGGGTGTTTTTTTCATTATTTTTTCTAGCTTTGCTCTAATATCATCTATGTCATTTTGCGCAGTGTCTTTGAAAAAATCTGATTCAATTTCTTTCACTGTTTGATCTTTAATACGAGCATAAAAATTTTCATCAAGTTTTTCTTGTCCGTCTTCAACATTCATAAAAGCTATCTTGGTATTTTCTTCAAGCTTTAATTTGTAGACCGCTTCATAAGCGTTCCAAACCATTTGTTCAATATCAAATTTTTGATCAGGTGTCAAAGAATCAAATTTTGCAATCAAATTTGATTGAAATTTTTTTTCCAGTGGTAAAAATTTAATAATATCCAGTGTGGTTATTTTCATAGATTAAAAATTATATTGCGTCGGCTTTAGCCCGCAAATTATTAACAATATCCGCAACCATTCTAAAAGTATCTGGTCCTTGAAATCTTCTGTTTTGAATGCTGGTATTTAAAAGAGTTAATGCACCAGCAATGTTATCCAAATTAACTGCTGGAATAACGATTCCCGCTATTTGTAAATGATTATAAATTTCTCTCGCTAGAGCCTCTGGAGGCAAAGCCCTTAACATCTTAGGTACAAAAATACTCCTGTCAGCTTTTGTTTTATATCCTAGTAAGGCATCCATAATTTCCCAATACCCTTGTGGAGCGGCGATATCCTTTTCTGCTTGTGAATAAGCTGGGTCTGTTGGTGCTATCATTCGATTATTTGCATATTGTTCACGATTGGATGCAATCGCATATGCTTTTGAAAATACTTTCCCCTGTTGATTCATTAAGTCACTTACGACATCCAAAACGTCTAGATCATCTTTAAACGAAATATTTTCCATCTTATCTTTTTCATTTTCTGCTTGACTAGTCAAATCTTTGATTCTTTCCTCCACCGTCCCACTATAACGAAGAATCATTCTATTTTTGGCTTCAGCAATTGCTCTATCAAGCCTTGGACCATTTACAACATCTTGTGCGGCGGTCCAACCATCGACCGCACGAGCTCCATGCGCCAAATGAATTAAGTTTAATAATTGACTACGAGATAAATTCCTTAATTGAGTATCGGTTATTTGAGGATTACCCCAAGTAATAATTTGATTAAATTCGATATCTCTCATAACTTTATCAGGATCGATCGCTTCTCTCAAACGTGCTTTTGCTTCGGCAACTGCGTCAATAACCAACTGTCTATTTATAGGATCTTTATTTCCAGTTTCTGCCCAACCTCTACCATTATTTGTATTGACTTTATTAATTTCAACCATTATTTCGTCAATTGTTAAAACCCCAAGTTGAGTATCTTGGATACCAATACTATTCGGAAGCCCACCGGTCCCAACAATTTTATAATTTGCTTCAATTGTTGATAAATTTACTCTCCCTGAATAACCTAACAAAGCCTGACTTTTTCCTAATAGATCTTTCTGCGCATTATCATATTGAATTTTAATTGCTTTTAAATTAGTTATTTTTTCGGTAATTTTAGTTTCCTCTGCCTCGAGCATTTTTAATTGCGGATCATATGTTTTATTGATTGCTTCTTCTATACTAGATACTCTTGCTGCGATATATGTTTGATCAGCTTTAGGAGGAATATTGGCCATTGCGTTATTAAGCGCATTATTCAATGCGACTTCTTTTGCGTCAGCAATCGCTTTTACTTTAAAGGCAATTGTTCCAACTGTAAGAACATCGTCTCTTGATTTTCCTAGTTGTTTAATTAACAAATCAATCGAATCAATTTTTTTCGTTGGATAATCTTTTTTAAAAGCTTCCAAAGCATCTTCAACGGCTTTTTGTGCTTCTTGATAAGCTTTAGCTGCTTTTTCAGGATCAGCCAATTTTGCTTTTTCTTTATCTAGTTCAGCAATTTTTTTATCACTCACAACTTTTCTTTCGGCTAATTCTGCCCCACCTACTCCTTTATTTTTCTTTTTTTCTTCAAATCTTGAAATCGCCGTAGTCGAATCGGTATTATCTGCAACTTTTGCCAAATGATCTGTGAGGTATTCCATCATTACTTCTTTACGGACGCGCATGAATGCTTTTAAGCGTTTTGATTCAGATGTTGAAGCGAGTACTGATGCACCGAGTTTTTCTTGAATTCGCCTGCTCCACCAAGCTCCTGTTTGTTCGGGAGAAGCACCTGTTAGAGACGGAGAACCATCAAACAGAAATTGTTCCGGTAAAGCATCCATCGCGTTTGGCGGCACACCAAGCGCTCCTAAAAACTGTCTTCGTACAAAAAGACCTTGAAATATTTCGTTTTGAATATCTTTTGCTAAACGACCTTGACTTACATGTCCGGGATTTTTTTCAACCTGACCCGCTGCGTTGACTCTAATATTATTAACATCTATTCCCAAAACTTGAAGAAGATATTCAGACTCACCTCGAATACCTTTGATAGTTTTTAATGTTTCGACACATCTAGTAAGATCAATTTTTAAGCCGTCATGAAATAACATTTTATAGCCACCAATTTTTCCTAGCAAAGCTCCCACTGCAGTCATACCTGCTTCAAGACCTCCTGCTATTGCTAAAGCACGCCTATTTCTTGACATAAATTCTGGAATATGTTGTTCTGCGAGCCAACCCCCAAATCGTTCTTTCATCCAATAACTTAAATTGCTTTGATCTGCGTGAAGATAAATTGTCTGACTATTAATTTTATCTGATCTTATGCCTTGAGGATCTATTGAAGCCTCAAGCCCTGCAGCAAAAAGTTTTAAAGCTGTTTGATTTTCAATTAACATTGAAGTAATTACCCAACCGTCAGAAGTTTTCAGAAAATTTTCAAGTGCGTTTTTGTCTAATTGCCCATCCTTTGTCAGAACTTGTAAAAGTTTTTTTTCATGGATATGCTGTGGATTATCTAATATTTGAGGATTTGATATTCGAAGTAAACTTTCTACATGAGTAGTTAAAAAACTTTTAAATTGTGCTTGAAGCTCAGGACTAAATCTCACCGTATCATTTTCTAGAGAGTATTTTTTTTCAGAATGTTTTCCAAATTCGACTCCGGTCGATTCTGATTGAACAAATTCAGATTTTTTAAAACCAATCCCTGGATCTGGTGGTTTTTGATCTATAACTGCCACTTTTTTTGGATTCGTCTTATCAATTTGCAGCCGTTGCATATTGGCTATATCCGGCGCACTTAAAATAGCGTTTAAATCTACTGGAGATTCTGTAGCAACTGGTTGTACTGCCATATATTGTTATCATATTGGAATTAACAAACAATTTCAAGTAATATATGTCTATATGCTAGAAGCCGTCGTTGAAACCGTTGCACCTCAAGCGGCAACAGCGCCTGCAAAAACTACTATTGCTGTTGAAAATTTGAATCCTCAAGTTGAAGTAGTTGGAGTAACATCAGCCGAAGCAGCTCCATCAAAAGAAGAAAGAAAGCCAACTCTATGGGAAGAAATAAAATCTACAGGTAAAGTAATGGTGAACCAAGCTGTCGCTGAAGTACAACGCTTAATAGAGGAAGCAGCTGGTGATAAAGGTAAAATTGATATGATTTTAAAAGATCCAAAAAACAGCGTTTTGTTTAATATTGGCCAAATACGAGCATTGCAAGCCGGTCAAGTGGCTAGTTTTAACAGTGTTGATAAACAAGTAACGATTACTGATGCAAACGGTTGGGTTAATACTATTGTTGGTATACAAAGCATTGATGGCAAAACCTTTTATGCTGTTGTTATAGATGAGCATAATAAAGTACCTCATCCACTCAGCGGTAATGATGGTAAACCGACAGTAGTTGGTCTACAAGATTTAGAACAAGCACACTTATTGCAAAAATTAGCTCCGCAGCTAGGTTCTTTGCCCGAAAGTCAGGGAAAAATCATTAGTCTTTATCTTGAATCGGTGAAAACAGGAAAAGAGCCGACTACTCTACCAGACGATGCTGAAAAAATGTTACTCGAAGCTGCTACAAGCGCTGGGATTTTAACAACAAAAGATGTTGAATTACTTCTTAACAGAGTCCTACCTGAAGAAAAACCAGAACCGGATGCAACAGCAGCAGAAATCGCAACAATGAAAGAAAATAATGAAAAAGCAGCTAACAAAAGAGCTCGACTACTTAAACCTTTTGCTGATCAAGGAATTATAATAACTGATCCAAAACAAATTGTAGGGCTTTTGAATGGTTTGGGAGTTGGATCTGTTCAGTTATCTGAAGTAAGGAATCAAGCTGCACTCGAGGCAACACGATTGGACTTGCTTATTAAAGCAAATGAAAAAAAACTAGGTCAAGAAATTGAAGTAAATGGAAGAAAAGTAAAAGTTGATAAAGAAATGCTTAGACAGTGGCAAGAAGAAAAAGTTAAAGCAGAAGAATTTAGCTCTTCTAGTCAAGAAATCATAGAAGCATTCAATAAAGATGGACCGATAAAACAATATTTTGATGAATTAAACGCCGGAACGCTTTCCCAAGAGACAGGAAAAAAGATAGTTGAATCTTTTCAAACGGGAGAGATAACTAAACCTCCCGATTTAAGGACGGCTGCTGACGCAAAATCGAGGGCGAAATTAGAAAAAATGCACAAAGTTTGGAGAAATCAAGACGCGATGGAAAAATCTGGAAGGTTTGCTAAATTTAGTTTATTGAGTGCGCTTGGCGCCTTAGGAGCTTTTGGTTTTATGGCGGCAACAAAAAAAGAGTCATAAATCTTTATTAGTTCCTTACTCCCTTTTTTTGTGCATCAACGAAATAAAGAAACTACCATTAAATGTTCAATTCTATCAAATTACTTTTATTTTATAAGCTAAGACTTCTAAAAATATCATCGTTTCGGTTTTTTAATATCGATATCAAAATAATGTTTCATCAAAATCCTATTTACAAAAAAGCCAATAGAAGAAACGATTTTTTTCTTCAAGCGAACATTTCCCTTAACTTCCAATAGATCATAGTCAATTATGTATAATTTTCCATCTTCATCATTTAATATTAAATTTGAGACGTCTATTTCACTTTTTCCCAATATTAACTTTTTGAATTGTTTTTTTATCCAACTTTTAAATCCTGGCATGCCAACAAAATCCAGACTTATACCTTTTTCCTGGTAAAGTATATGATTCAATCTAACAATTTCTTCTAACTGTGTTTGAATACCACTTTCCCTAAAATTCACATTGTTAATGATTTTTCCTTTTACAGCTTTTTGAATAACACAATACTTTCCACTAACCTTGTCTAGTCTGATTTCGGTCGGCAGTGTAAATTTTCCAAATGCACCTCTAATTACTTCAATACTCCGTCTTTCCTCAATTTCATTTTCACTTAAACTGGCTGATTCGTTTGGGATTTTAATTACCATTGAAGATTCATTTGGCGGGTTATATAAAAAAACTGTATGATTTGCACCTTTTCCTATTCGTATCGGATTAACATATTGGCTTTGAATACCACAATTTTCAAAAAAAGTATTTATTTCAGGTAAAAATACAGCTCTTTGATTTTGATTGGCAGTTGGAATTAATTTATCGGCTACTCCCGACGGCAAAGGAGTTGAAGAAAGCGGCGTATTTGTTACCTTATGTTTGTCACCATGCAAAAAATTAAATATTGATTCATCTTTTTGTCTATTTTCAACCCTTTGATTATTTGAAGGTATCGTAATTTCATTCATCATAAAATGATATCAGAATCAAAAATCGTAGAAATCATTAAACTGCTTTCAACTCCTCACTCGCCTTCTTTGCTTCAACAGAATTAACCATGATCCCCGTCGACAGCTCAAACCCAGCCCGTTCCATGAAACGAGGTATTATTCGAAGATACCAAGAGTCACCTGGAGAAATATAATAATTATATCCAAACGGTTTTTTTGAATAATGAGAATTTCCGTCGTGAATTTTTTTCAATTTTTGGATTGATGATTGTAATATTTTCGCCAAATTTTTTACCTGAGTTTCGTCGATATTTTCAAAATTCTTAATTCTTAATTCTTCATTCTTAATTTGAGTGATCCACACCTCGTATGCCCATTCTGAATACTCCGGACAATACGATACAAACTCCCCAACTTGTTCAACTATATTGACTATCGGTTGAGCAGATAGCGTTTCCGTCGGGATTTCATTTGGAACGACGGTGATCTGTGAATGAGGATGCACCAGTGAAGCCCCACTGATGAGAGCATAGTTATGAAAAATAAAAACTTTACCTTTACTCTTCAAAAAGTTAAAACGATTGATATAAGTTTTTAAAATATTTTCCACCTGAACGAGCGAAAAATCTTCAACGTTTTTTTCGTGATCCGGAGAATGAACGACGACTTCATGGATTTCGGTAATTGGAAATAAATTTGCAAAAACACGGACTTGCCAACCTGGTTTATTTACTTCTCCATCCCCTATCCGATAAATTTCAGGAGGAGTATCTTCTTCATTTCCCAGACAAAATGGGCAACGAAAGGGCTTCCCGTCCATACCAGTGCGAGTAGTGCGAGCGGGATTAGAGATAAGCCAGTGGGTTTTGCTTGAGTCGTGAATATAATTGGGCATAGTGTTTAAACCTTAAACAGTTAAAACTTAAACGGTTAAAAAAACTACTAAAATTTAAAACATAAAAACAAGTTTTTGTTTAACAGTTTAGTGTTTGACAGTTTTTTTAGGTTTTAACAGTTTAATACTTAACAGTTTTATAATAGCAAAAATACATTATAATTTCTTTATGATCCTAATGGTCGGCCTGGGCAATCCTGGAAAAAAATATCAAAACAACCGCCATAACGTCGGGCAGATGTTTGTGAATTACTTAAATGAAAAATTAAAAATTAAAAATGAAGAATTAAAGATAGCCAAAACTGATTGTTTCATGAATGTGTCAGGTGTTTTTGTTAAAAAATTAACTAGCCACTATTCACTATCCACTAGTCACTTAATAATTGCTCACGACGACCTCGACATCCCGTTAGGTAAATTCCACATCCAGTTTGCATCCGGTCCTCAACTACACAACGGTCTTGATTCAATTGAACAACATCTAAAAACCAAGGACTTTTGGCGGATCAGAATTGGAGTTGATAATAGATCTCCAGATAAACGAATGGCTGGTGAAAAATATTCTTTACAAAATTTTTTGCCTAAAGAAAAAAGGCTCTTGGAAAACGAAATTTTTCCCAAAATATTTTCTCAATTTAAATTAGATTTTAAAATGCTATAATTGACGAAATGAAAGTTTTATACCTCTACATGTTCCCACTTTGGGGCAACGGATCGGGCAATTGGCTTCGTCGTTTAGTGTTAAGTTTAAAAGAAAAATACCCCGATGATTTTCAAGCGGCGATCGTCGCTCCTGACTCAAGAATATTAAAACAAGCCAAAGTTTTTCGATTAAAACCCCCTATCACCGGAGTGTTTGTGGGTAATCCAGAGCTGCCCCAAGCAAAAAAATATTCTAAATTTAGCGCCCAAGAAATGATTCAAACATATAACTATTATCTTTTAAAGAGTGCAAAAGCAATTGAAAGATTTAGACCGGATGTAATCCATTGCTTCCATACAGCATTTCTTCCACCCATTGCTCGTCAACTTTCAAATCTTTATAGAATCCCCTACCTAATCATGACTCACGGAAGTGACCTTTATTATTTTAAAGAAGATGGCCGTTGGAAATCGCAGGTTCGCGATGCCTCAGTAAGATCTAAATATATTACAGCTAACAGTAATTTTACCCGTGAATGGTATTTGGACATGTTTGGTCACGATCTTTCTAAAAAAACAAAAACTGTTCCATCCGGAATTGCTAATAATGTCGATTTTAATCGAGACGTTTCCTGGATTGATAAAAAGTTGAAATTTCAATATGACAAAATGGTTTTATTTACTGGAAGATTAACCGAACATAAGGGAGTTGAATATCTGATCAAAGCGGCTAGACAAATTAAAGCCGAAGTTATTATTGCCGGGGACGGACCGGAGCGTAAATATTTGGAAAGTTTAATTTTAAAATATAAACTAACTAACGTCCATATGGTTGGATATTTTTCTTCTAAACTTGATACTATCAATGACTTTTATTTGCGGGCTGATGTCTACGTCGCACCATCAGTCTGGAATGAACCTTTGGGTTTGGTTATCCTTGAAGCGATGGTTAATAAAACCCCAGTCGTAGTTTCCCGTAAAGGTGGAGTAACTACGCTCGTTAAAGACGGTTATAACGGTTTCTTGGTCAGGCCTCGTTCACCAAAACTGATCGTTGAAAAAGTCAATCTTCTCCTTCAAGATGAAAAATTAGCTGAAAGAATGGGTGAGAGAGCTTACAAAACCGTCACCGAAAAATTCAGCTGGGATAAGATCGCTACCAAATTTTACAATCTTTATGATAAATGTATTCAAAAACCAGTTGTTTCAAAAAGCGTTATATTAAAGAAAATTGAGAATATAGTTGCCAAGAAACAATAACTCCGTTATGATTAAGTTACGATGAAAATTCTTTTAGTTTCCTTGCTTAAGAGAAAGGTCACTCCCGAAATTCCCGCTGCCCGCCCTCGAGTCATTTACGAATTAGCCAACGGACTGGTAAAAAAAGGCCACCAAGTTAGTCTACTCGGAACCGCTGACAGCCATATTCCCGGCGTTGAAATAATTCCCGTCATCGAAAAAAGTTTTATTGAAATGCCCGCTTTTGAAAATCCATTTTATGCCGAAACTGCTTACTTGGTAAAACTAGCTAAAAAAATCGAAGAAATTGGGCCAAATTTTGATATTATCCATAATCATACTTATCCGGAATTTATCAATCTTCTGGTTGCGAAAAATATCAAAACTCCAATCGTTTCAACTATTCATGCCCAGGCTTTTCCGGAATACGATGAGACTCTAAGCTTATTCCCCGAGTGTTACCATATTTCCATTTCCGAAGCCCATAAAAAACTTTTCAAAAAAGCAAAAATGTATAAAGTTGTTTATAACGGAGTCGATACAAATATTTATTCTTATCAAGAAAAAAAAGATGATTATTTATTATGGTTGGGACGACTTTCAAAAGCAAAAAATCCGGACGGAAAATTTATGGACCCAAAAGGAATAAGATGGGCGATAAAATTAGCTGAGGAAACAAACTCGCGACTTTTGATGTCGGGTAATATTGAAGATATGGAGTTTTATAATCAGGATGTTAAACCGCATTTGACAGATAAAATTAAATGGGTTGGACCGTTGTCTTCGGAATTGGTGTTGACCAAACCGGAAATCGCTGCTTTGATGCAAAAGGCAAAAGTATTTTTAATGACCATCAATTGGTACGAACCTTTTGGTCTGGTAATGGCAGAAGCGATGAGTTGTGGAACTCCGGTGATCGGATTTGATCGTGGGGCCGTTTCAGAACTGATCGTCGATGGAAAAACCGGCTTTGTTGTCCCACCGGAAAAAGGGATTGAGGGATTAAAAGATGCATTGAGCAAAATTAATCAAATCAAACCTCAAGACTGTCGAGATCATGTTGTTGAAAACTTTTCAACTCAAACGATGGTTGACAATTACGAAAAAACCTATTTAGAGATAATTAAGGTCCGTCCTAAATGAGGACGGACCTTATATAATGGACCTTATATAATAAACACTATGAATAAAAAAATTGCCCTTTTACATTTTGCCTATCCACCCAATATTGGTGGCGTTGAAAGTATGATTCAGGAACACGCTCAGATGCTTTCCTACTTAAATTATGACGTTACTTTGATTACCGGTTCCGGAGAAGAAACGAATCCAAAAATAAAACTTGTTGTGATACCCGAGCTGCAATCCGTCGTCAGCTTTAACCCTTTTCTTCAGGAAAAGATACTTGATAAAGGTATTATTGACGACGATTTTTATAATTTATCAAACCAAATTGAAAGAAAATTAGAGGTTGCTTTAGAAAAGATTGAGATAGTCGTTGTTCACAATATGATCACGATCGTCAGAAATTTACCTTTCGTTTATGCGTTTAAGAACTATGTAAAAAAACACCCAAAGAAAAAATATTTTGGCTGGATACATGATCATTCGTATATTAATGAATTTAAAATTAAGGATTTAGATAAAATTACAAATTCCAAATTTGAAAGAGAACTTTTGACAACGCCTATTAAGAACTTAAAGTACATTTTAATTTCTGAAAGCTTCCGTGAGCCATTTTTAGAGCTGATGAAGCTTAAAATTGAAGAAACCGTTGTTATCCCAAATGGAATTGATATTCAAAAATTTTTGGAAATCGATCCTTTGATCTGGGAAATTATTCAAAAATATGATCTTATCAAGCGGTTTCCCATAATTCTATCCCCTGTTAATATTCTAGAAAGAAAAAATATTGACTACTGTCTAGATATTATTTTTCACCTTAAAAAAACTTACCCAAATATTACCTATGTAATTACCGGTAAACCTTCACAACACCGCTCAACTGTTGGATACTACGATTCTTTAAAGAAGAAAATTGTTGATCTTGGAATACAAAATAACGTTACATTTTTTAATGATTTTTTAAATAGAGCCTTGATTAGGACAGAAGTTCATGATCTTTATCAAATATCCGATCTCGTTTTCTTTTTTTCCAAAAGTGAAAATTTTGGATTGCCTTTATTGGAAGCTTCGTTAACAAAAACTCCGATATTTGTTTCTGATCTCAAGGTCTTTCATGAAGTTGGCGGAGAATTTGTCAAATATGTTGATTATAGAACTGTCAGCCCCGAGATAACAGCTGGTTTCGTAGCTGAGTTTCTAAAAAATAGCCGACGGGTGATGATGAATTTTCGAAGCCGCAGTCTCTATGACCTTAAGACTATTCTCAAAGAGAAATTTATTCCATTAATAGAAAAATAATCATGCAATCCGTCCGCGATATCCTAAAAAAATTTAATCCCCTTGAAGACAAATATGTTTCGCGAGAATTTCAAACATTTGGCATTCATTTGGCCAAAAAACTTGGAGATGAAAGACGAAAAGGACTCTATATGAAACTTGCAAAAACCGTTCCCCGGGCCATTCTTGAAGAAGCTCTACGCTTTGTGGTCGATGCCAATGCCAGAAATAAAGCTGCGCTTTTTATGTGGAAGCTGAAGGAGCTCGATGCATTTAAGAAGAAGATCTAACTCTCCAATATTTTAATTTTCTTATTTTCTTCTTCCGTCAAATATGATCTTAACCCGGCCATTATACTTTCCTGATCAATTTGCAATCCTTCTTTTGAATATGTTCTGTATAGATAACTCATAATTTGAGTAAAAAGCGGTTCCATATGGGTGAAATGTCCTGAATGCCCTGGTTCCAAAAAATCTATTACTGGATGTATTAGTTTGTATTCCCTAAACTTTTTCTTCTGAATCTTGGCCGAGGTAATATTATCTTCTTCTCCAATAATCGCTATAAATGACAGTAATTTATTTTCTATAGCTTCATTTATTCTTTTTGTCATTTCTCTCGGTAAATCCGGTTGTCTTTTTAAACCTAACGCTTCCCTTTTAATCGCTTCATGATCTTCACCACGAACCAAATAATTATTTACATGGGATGAACGAACACCCCGAGCTGTTACTTCAGGGGCTAAAAATCGGGTATATTCCCTCGTAACTAATCTGACTACACCAGGTAGCCATTCAGAAAGTGGGGTAGCGTGGGCAAAATTACCAACCCCTTGTATTCCTTGATCGAAACCTCTTTTTAAAAAGATGCAGGTATCTTTTAAGGCTGGATTTTCTGCAATTATATGAACTTTTGGGATATCCTTAAAATGCATCGCCTCCATTCTTTTAACGATTTCGTCAGCCAAATAATACATGGCCACTCCGCCCATCGAATGACCGTTCAAAAATAATTCGCTGTTCCAAACACCAAGAAAATCCATCAAAGTCAAAATTTCATCAGAATAATCTTTTGGAGTAGTTATTTTCTTACCTCCTAATTCACTTTTATCTTTTAATGATTGTTTGACTCCTAGTCCGGACGGATAGATACCAACGGCATTGTTTCCTAACTCAGCCAGTTGTTTTAATGTTTCAGGCTGAACAGAAGATTCGGCACTTCCCGTCCAACCATGAAATCGAAAGTTAAACCTTTTTGTATTTTTAAATAATTTTTCTTGACCATGGTCATCTACTAAAAATAGTTTATTCAAAGTATCTATATTTTGGCCCCAATCTTCAGCTGGATTTGCTAATGCCAGGGGTCTTGTTCTTGGGCTTATTACCGGTTCTGAAGGATGATATCTTTGAAATGGCCTTTTTTTCAGTCTATTTATAAACATTTTTGGAATTGCTTCCATTTGATCTTGACTTATCGGAATTGCAATCTTCATCGGAACATCTTTGGCAATCCTCGAACGATGTTTAAAGTATGTTTCCATAAAAATCGAGACAAAGTGGGTGAATGAAGTTAAATTCCTCGTTGTTTTTACTCCTATCCCCTCGGTATCGGTCATTTCTTTCAATTTTAAAGCCCACGAATCGGCCAAATTGACATCAAATATCATAAAGTTGGCTTCTTTACCCTCTCCCTTTTCATCTAAACGGACTGTTTTTATTTCAGCCACTCCCCAAGTATCGGCGATATTTAAAAAAGAAAACTCTTTTGGAAAATTACTATTCGGTAAACTTTCATCTATCGGTTGTCTTTGAACTTTATTCATGCAACTCAAAACCATTTGACACTTTGCCCAGTTAACTATATTATCCGTGTTGGTATTCTTAGTAAGGCTTCTCATCATATCTACAATGTTTTCTTGATCATGATCAACAATCCAAAAAAACATTTTTTCAATTCGTTCGTCTATACGAAGGTCTTCCGCCTGAAAATTATAATAAAACGAAGCTAACATTTTTTTCATTTTTCTGTTGAGGGGTACTGGTAGTCTATTATTAAATGGATCCTGAGATTGTTCTGGATGAAATAAATGTTTAGCACGTTGAGCTAATCCTTCTATCATATTGCTTCATATTATATCTTATACATCTATTGACAAACAATGTTTTATTCTTCATAATAAAAATAAGTTATGAAAATTACTGTTTACACAATTAAGGATTGCGCATTTTCCAAACAAGAAAAAGAGTATTTAAATACCAATAAGCTTGTCTTTGAAGAAAAGGATTTGGAAACAAATAAGGACTTTTTGACGGAGATGTTGGCGATTTCTAATAATTTTGCCGGAACTCCGGTTACTAGGGTTGAAAAAGACGATGGTTCGATAGCCGTCTTAAAAGGCTTCACCAAAAGTGAGTTTGACACAACGTTTGGATTTATTTCACCCGACGAAGCCTCGGCGAAGGCGGGTCCTACAGATTCTTCTCAACCGGCCGTTCCTTCCCCTGTAAACGATACTCCGATCCCTCCAGTACCTGAAGTTCCACCAGCTCCCGTTGTTACTCCAGTCGAAACACCAGTCGCTGAACCAACCAACCAAGTAACCGATAACCAAGCTGCCGATTCTCCTGATCCCCTTAAGTCCGTAATGGATGATTTACAGGCAAAAGCCGAGCCAACTGTCCCACCAATGGCTGAGCCCGTTGTTCCTCCGATGCCTCCAGCTCCACCAGCCAGTGAAACACCACCAACAACTATGCCTGTGGATTCCAATGCTCCCACTATCCCCGACTTTCCTGCGAAGTAATTTTTTATTTTAAAAATTAAATTGTTAGTATCAATTCATCTGTTGCGGTAATTGTATTTGGGAAGATTTTTCTGGCTTTTACTTCGGCCTGTTTTCTTTTTGCCAAAGTGTCATAAAGATGGGCACCAAAATGGGTCATAACTAGTTTCTTAACGTTCGCGTCTTTTGCAAATTGGGCTGTTTGAATCGGGTCGGTATGGCCCCATTCATCTTTTTTTGGTGAAACAATGTTAGAACATTCATGAATAAGCAAATCAGCATTTTTGGCAAGTAATAAGCTATTAGGAACTATTTTTGTATCTCCTGAATAGACGACAGATTTTCCTTCTAATGTAACTCTAAACCCATGATTTTCAAAACCGTGATAAAGTTTTTTCATCAAAACCGTAAATCCTATATTATTATTCCCCTCCTCAAGTTCGTGAAGTCTAATTTCGCTTTTCATGGTATAAATATTTTTTTTATCGTTGGTAATTCCGATTGTATATGGGGAATTTACAAATAAATTAAAATCTTTTTTGCGGCCACTGGCAAAATAGATATCAATCCCCTGTTTAAATTTAAATTTAACCAACATATGAAGTCCACTAATGTGATCAATATGAAAGTGGCTTAGAAAAAGCGAAATTGGCTTATTTTCTTTAATATATTTATCGATTTTATATATTCCATTCCCGGCGTCAAAGATAACGTAGCGGTCTTTGCTGTTGATAAGAATGCATGGTGTATCCCCCGTCGGAGACGAATACCAACCGTTAGTACCGAGAAAATAGATTTTCATTCAGCAGGGGTGGAAGGAATCGAACCCTCATCAAAGGTTTTGGAGACCTCTATTCTACCATTGAACTACACCCCCTTGGTGCTCCCGAGCAGAATTGAACTGCTATCAGAGGTTCCGCAAACCTCT
>Ga0172379_10000914_pt1 | contig 65967 bp, 72 predicted proteins | sample GrowelOW334metaG_FD_119756 | JGI IMG/M metagenome (GOLD analysis project Ga0172379, IMG submission 119756) | Groundwater microbial communities from an aquifer near a municipal landfill in Southern Ontario, Canada - Groundwater well OW334 metaG | ecosystem: Environmental > Aquatic > Deep... | reverse complement strand
GGTGTTCTCTCGCAATTCTGTGCTCAAGCCCTCGGAAACTTTGGCTCCGGCGCAAGCTTGAACCTTTGTTTCTTAGGCCCTTTGACCCTCGGTCTGCTTCGGCGGATCGGGGGTCTTTTTATTTTTCATACTCTGTTTGCTATACTGTTTTCGAAATCATGTGTTACGCGGCGGCCACGGTTTCCGTGTCATGGTCTTAAGATATTTTTCCCGAGAGTTGTGTCGGGTATGCCTTGCGCAAGAGCGAGAAAAGTTTCTTCAAAAAATAACAAGAATTGGTACATGGGGTTGGCGGACTTTGATGTCCCGAATAAAATTCAACTCGTCATAATTTGGCGGGTGGTGATACGGATGGTTTTATGTACGATAACGCCGGTGTGCTTCGCGCGGTCAACGTGAAATGGAACGACGATTGTTGGAACGTGAACGCGAACTCTGTTGAGAACTCGAATAGGTGGAACGATGGCAACCAGGTGTTCTCTCGAAACTGTTGGTTTTCTCCTCGGCTTATGGCCGGGGAGTTTTTGCTAGCAAGCCTTTTTTCCAGCCACCCAATTGCCGGCCAATCTCTTCAAGTCTGCTGGAAAAGTCTGCGTATTTTTCATTTGATATAAGTTTGTTTTCCCAGGAAAGTTGAGTAAAGAATCTAATGACATCCAGTCGAGTAATAGCTTTGTTAAGAATCGGGATTTTGTTTTCGGGTGACAAGTAAGAAAGACAAAATGTAAGCTCGAGTGTATCGAGAAATGCTTGCTCAATTTTGTTTCCGACTCCGTAGCGTTCAATTTTAGGAAAATCACGATAGAAAACAAGCCAGACACGATAAGTTTCTTTCAGTTTGAGAATTACCTGTGGTAATTCTCGGGGGGGGGTAATATGATGGGGAGCATGAATCATGGCTATAACGATATCATATCTATGGAAAATTTATTTGGTGCATGGCGTGAATTTGTGCGTGGCAGGAAAAACAAAAATGATGTTGCTGAATTTTCCCTGAATCTTTCCAAAAATATTTTTTGTCTACATGAGGACTTGCGAACCAAGACATACCGACACGGGCCATACAAACATTTCAAAATTGCTGACCCGAAACCGCGTAATATTCACAAGGCAACAGTGCGAGATAGATTATTGCACCACGCTATCTATCGGATTTTGTATCCTTATTTCGATAAAAAGTTTATCCATGATTCCTACTCTTGCCGGAATTTCAAGGGAACACATCGAGCGATAAATCGGTTTAGAGATTTTGGTCGAAAAGTCTCGAGAAACAACAGTCGGACTTGCTGGGTTTTGAAGTGCGATGTCCGAAAGTTTTTTGCCTCAATTGACCACGAGGTTTTACTCAGGATTTTGGCGAAACAAATTTGTGACCGTGACACTCTCGGGCTTTTGGAACGAGTCATCGAGAGTTTCCAAACCGAAAGTCCAATCTACGCCATGGCTGAGATTAAAAAAGGTCTACCCTTGGGTAATCTTACTTCGCAACTTTGGGTGAACATTTATATGAACGAATTTGACCAGTTTGTGAAGCATAAACTGAAAGTGAAATATTATATCCGCTACGCTGATGATTTTGTGGTTCTTGATTCGGACAAAGGCAAACTGGAAACAATGTTACGATATATCGTACTATTCCTGCGAGAGAGGTTAAAGCTTGAACTTCATCCGGACAAAGTCAGTATCAAAACTCTGGTTTCAGGAGTTGATTTTCTCGGTTGGGTGAATTTCCCCGACCATCGGGTTTTGCGGACGGCGACGAAGCGAAGAATGTTCAAGAAGTCGGTTCTGAGCGACAAGCCGGAAACTCGGCAATCTTATTTGGGATTGTTGGGGCATGGGAATACATGGAAGCTGAGAAAGTTCTTGGCCGGCATAGCTACTTGACTATATACCCCCTAGGGGTATATACTGTCTGCATGGACAAAGCTAAGCTAGTAAAAAGATTAAAAATTATTGAGGGGCAGGTGAGGGGATTACAGAGTATGCTTGAAAATGACAAGTATTGTATTGATGTGATTACCCAAACTTCGGCCGTAAAACAGGCACTCTCCGGCGTCGAGGATGCCTTGATGGAAAGTCATCTGGGCAGTTGTTTGATAGATCAAATAAAGAACGGGAAAGACAAAAAGGCTGTAAAGGAGATTTTGAAAGTGTATAATTTAAAACGTAAATAATTTTTATGACTCCGGATAAAATAATTGTGATAATCGCCGGTCTAATTGCTATCGGCTTTATATATTGGTTTTTCTTAATGAAAAAAGGTAAGGCGGTCAAAGTTTTAGGTAATTCGGCGGACATTTCTGTGTTCGGCGGTTACACGCCGGAAGTGATTTCGATTCCGGTTAATCAGACGACCACGCTTAATTTCAAACGAACCGACCCGACCGAGTGTCTTTCCGAGGTGGTGATACCAGACTTCAAAATCAAGCGCGAGCTACCCCTGAACCAAACTGTCTCAATCGAGATTAAACCAACTAAAGTCGGTGAGTATCGATATTCCTGCGCGATGAATATGTATCACGGGAAAATCGTAGTCGTAGCTTAAAAATTTAAGGTTCGACCTTTTTGAAGATTCAAGGTCGAACCTTGCTGAAAATATGGAAACAACTAAAAAAACTTTTGCGATTAAGGGGATGCATTGCGCTTCGTGCGTGATGTTGATTGAACAGTCGCTGCAAAAAGTCCCCGGGGTGAAGAGGGCCGCGGTCAATCTCGCCACGAACAAGGCCACGGTGGAGTTTGAGTCCGAAAGGGTGACTGATGAAATCATCGGCAAGGCCGTTGAGGGTGCCGGTTACCAAGCTCGCTTGAGTCAGGAAATTGAAACCGAAGACGAGGCGAAAGTCCGGCGGCTTAAAAATCTCAAAGTTTTGCGAAACAAAGTGATTTTCAGTTTGGTTTTGGGCGCTTTGATTGTTTGGGGAAGTTTCCCCGGTTTGATGGAGACGGCGCCTGCGATTCTCAAAAATTTCTGGCTGCAACTTATTCTGGCTCTGCCGGTTCAGTTTTGGATCGGCTCGATTTTCTATCGGGCGGCTTGGCCGGCGCTTAAACACCGTACTGCTAATATGGATACTTTGGTCATGATTGGCACGACGGTGGCGTTTCTTTACTCGGCTTTTATTACGGTTTTTCCCGAGACGGTTTTGGCGCTTGGCATCAAGCCCGAACCGTATTTTGATGTGGCGGTCGTGATTATCGGGTTGATTTTGCTCGGGCGATATTTTGAGGAACGGGCGAAATTGGGGACGGGAGAGGCAATTCGCAAACTGATTGGACTTCAGGCCAAAACCGCGCGGGTTCTGCGTGATGGAAAAGAGATTGATTTGCCGATTGAGCAGGTGATAGTTGGTGATTTGGTGCGAGTCAGGCCCGGCGAGAAAATTCCGGTTGACGGCGTGATTGTCGAGGGGGCTTCTTCGGTTGACGAATCAATGGTGACCGGCGAATCCTTGCCGGCGGACAAAGCGACGGGGGATAAAGTTTTTGGCGCGACTTTAAACAAAACCGGCACTTTTACTTTTCGGGCTGATAAGGTTGGGAAGGACACTCTCTTGGCGCAAATTATTAAATTGGTGGAAGAAGCTCAAGGCTCGAAAGCGCCAATCCAACGGCTGGCTGATTTGGTGTCGTCATATTTTGTGCCGATTGTGATGATGCTCGCGGTTCTGACTTTTGTCGTTTGGTATGTCTGGGGACCGTCGCCGGCCGTGACTTACGCGCTTCTCAATTTAATTGCGGTTTTGATTATTGCTTGCCCGTGCGCGATGGGGCTCGCAACTCCGACGGCGATTATGGTCGGCACCGGCAAAGGCGCGACTCACGGGATTTTGATTAAGGATGCGGAAAGTTTGGAGTTGGCGCACAAAATTGACACGGTGGTTTTTGACAAGACCGGCACTTTGACTAATGGGACACCGAAACTCGCCGAGGTTGTCGCTTTTGGCGGACTTGATTCCAAGCGGGCGCTGACTTTTGCCGCTTCGCTTGAAAAAGGGTCGGAGCATTCACTCGCCGAAGCGATTTTGAAAGGCAGTGAGGAACAAAAACTCGGTTTGCTTAAGGTTGAGAAATTCCAAGCGGTGCCCGGGCAGGGGATTGTTGGTGAGATTGAAAGTCAGGAGTTTGCTTTTGGTAACCGGCGTTTGCTGACGGCGAGAGGAATTTCACTCGCCGAACACGAAAAAGATGTAGTGAAACTGGAGGACGAAGGCAAGACCGTGATGTTCCTCTCGCGCGGACGGGAACTTTTGGCGCTTATCGCGGTTGCCGATACGGCCAAAGATTCGGCCAAGGCCGGAGTAATGGCGCTCCAAAAGCTGGGTTTGAAAGTGGTGATGATTACCGGAGATAATCCGCGAACCGCCAAGGCGATTGGCGGAGCGCTTGGCATTACAGAAATTTTAGCCGAAGTTTTGCCGGGGGATAAAGAAAGTGAAATTCGCAAACTCCAAATGGCTGGCCGAAAAGTGGCGATGATTGGCGACGGCATCAATGACGCGCCGGCTCTTGCCGCCGCCGATGTCGGTATCGCGATGGGAAGCGGGACGGATGTGGCGATCGAGGCGGCCGATATTACTCTTATCAACAAAGACATCCGCTCCATCGCTTCGACCATCGCGCTTTCCAAGGCGACGATGCGGACCATCAAGCAGAATTTGTTTTGGGCTTTCGGCTACAATGTGATTTTGATTCCGGTCGCGATGGGTGCGCTTTATCCTGTCTTTGGTATTCTGATGAACCCGATTTTCGCCAGTTTGGCGATGGCGCTTTCGAGTGTTTCGGTGGTGGTGAATTCTCTTAGACTAAATGCTAAAAAGGTGTAGAATAGAATTATGACAGCTTCGATTAAATCGCAAAAAGTCTTATCCATTCTGGTTTTAATTGCTTTTATGGCGGTTGCGGTTTTGAGTTTTTCGGTAATGATGCATCAGGGCGTCGGCGAAGGAGGAAACGGCTGTTTGTTCGCTACCGGTGAAGTGTCGCTTTGCCCGCAAAATGCTTTGGCGCTGGTCGCTCATCATATCTCCGCCTATCTGGCATTTATTAATGTGCCGGTGGGTTCCAGTTTGTTTAGTGTGTTCGCGTTCCTCTTTGCGCTTTTGGTCTTGGCCCTTTTGATAATTCGTCAAGCGACAATTTTCAGTTCGCCTAATCTGGTTTTAGCCAGAAGTTTTGCCGATTGTCCGCCTAGGGTTGCCGCTCAAAGGAAAATAATTCGCTGGCTCTCGCTTCTCGAGAATAGTCCGGCTTTTTAGTTAGCGCCGAAAAACGAGGGGTTTTTCGTTTTTCGGCGCGCCCGCTCATTTTTGGCGGGCTTGTTGCTATTTGTTATTAAATTATGTTTCTCTAATTATTCAATTATGAAATTAAAAATAGTGATTATTGCGGTTCTCACGTTATTGATTCTGGTATTTATTCTGGTATGGGGCTATCCGAAGAATGTAAAAAATACCGGAAATACCAATACTGCATCAGTGGGGGATGTTGACCCAAGTTTTCATCCTGCCATCGGGTACGATACAGCTACTAGTACGCTCTATGCTCCGGAGATCTTCTATGATTTCGGCACGATCTCGATGAAAGATGGAAATGTGGAAAAGGATTTTACGATTACCAATCCAACTGCCAACGACATTAATCTCAAAAAGGTCACGACTTCCTGCATGTGTACTAAAGCTATATTGATTAGAGAAGACGGCAGTACCAAGGGGCCTTTCGGTATGCCGGGAATGGGTTATGTTCCGCCGGCCAATGAAATCATTAAGGCGGGGGAGAGTCGCGTTATTCGGGCGATTTATGACCCAAATGCTCACGGTCCGGCCGGAGTCGGGGTGATTGGTCGGTTTATTAATTTGGAGGATGAGGCAGGGAATGCGATCCAGTTGGAAATCAAGGCGCTAGTTAAGCCATAGAAAATGAAAAATTGAAATCTAAAAATGAAAATTAAAAATAAAAAATTCTGTGAAAAAACTTAAAATTACAATTGGAATAGTCCTGCTCGCAATCATCGGAGTTGTTATTCTGAAATTCAGCCCGGGCTTTTCGTCGTTCCTATGGAGTGTGAGTCAGGGCGGGGTTTGGCTTTTGCCTCTGGTTTTCTTCTCGGCACTCTTAGACAGCGTGCATCCATGTTCGTTCTCGATTCTTTTGATTACGATCGCATTTCTATTCGGTCTGCAACTCACACGCAAGAAAATTCTACAAATTGGCGGACTCTATATCTTCGGAATTTTCGCGGCGTATTTCGCAATTGGCATCGGGCTTCTGCAAGTGCTCCATATCTTCAGCGTGCCCCACTTTATGGGGAAGTTAGGGGCGGGGATGTTAATCGCTTTCGGCCTTTTGAATTTGCTCGGCGCGATTTTCCCGAAGTTTCCGATTCGCTTGAAAATCCCTGATTCGGCGCACGGGGCAATGAGCCGGCTCATCAACGTCGCTTCCTTGCCGGCGGCGTTTGGTCTGGGAATTCTTGTTGGGCTCTGCCAATTTCCTTGCATGGGCGGGCCGTACCTAATGGTTATCGGTTTGCTTCATGATTCGCTGACTTACTTTTCCGGTTTTGGCTATCTCTTGCTCTACAATCTGATTTTGATTGTGCCTTTGGTCGCGGTGTTGATTATCGCTTCCAGTCCAATCTTGATTGATAAAGTCAAAGACTGGCGGAGGACGCAACTACAAGATGTTCATCTTTGGGCAGGCTTGGCGATGTTGATTATCGGTCTTTTAATCTTATTCATCTAATATGCAAATTCTAAAAAAAATCTGTCCAATTTGCGCGCTCGTCAGTCTGACTTGGCTCACACTTCTTTTTCTGAAGGGGTTTGACTATCCGGTCAGCGAGCCGTTTATTGCGATGCTGATGGGTGGAAGTGCGGTCGGTATCTCCTATACCTTGAGTCGGAAAATTAGCGATCGAGAAATGTGGTGGAAATTAATATCTATTCCGTTTGGTTTCGCGGCGATGATCGCTTTACTCAATTTTGCCTGGCTATATTTCGGATTGGCGATTGTTGGGTATCTTTTGCTCTGGTTTGGTTTCAAAGGTCGGTCTGATGTTCAAGTAACTCGCGAAAGCCGGCAGGACATTGAAGAGAAATTAAAAAATTGTTGCTAACTTATGGAAAATAATCAACAGAAGCAAAGTCCTAGAGATTTTCTCGGCGTCTGTATCTTGCTTTCGGCGATAATTGTCGGCGGGGCGATTATCTACACGGCCGAGCCGGTGGCGACTTCTCCCAGCCAGTCAACTGAAGGGGAGAGCACCGAAACTGCTCGCACAGTTTCGGTGCTCGAAGCCCAAGTCCTGCCTGAAGCAGGGGTCGAGCTGCCGGTTGTTTGGGACGATTTGGGGGCGAAACTTACGAGTGTCGGGGCGATTGATGGCGAAAAATTCCGGGCGCTTTATCGGGCGCGCGGGGGCGGTTTCCCGGCCGAGTATGAAAAAATGCTTTCCGGTCAGAGTTCGGGGAAATTAAAGATTACTCAAGATAATGCTGGTTACCTCTTAAATCTTTTCTGGGCGCTTGGTCTTGCCAGCAAAAATCCGATTCTCGATTCTGGCGAAATGACCTATCCGGCTTACGGTGGCGCGGGAAATTTTGCTTCAACCGGCGGTTGGACGGTGGCCTTAGGCAACCCGATGGATCATTACAGTCGGCACCTGTTCTTTAGTCTGACGCCGGAACAGCAAGCGTTGGTTGATAAGGTTTCGCGGGGGATTTACCGCCCGTGTTGCAACAATTCAACTCATTTCCCGGATTGCAATCACGGGATGGCGATGCTCGGACTCTTGGAGTTAATGGCATCGCAAGGTGTCGGTGAAGAGGAGATGTGGCGGACGGCGCTCTCGGTCAATTCCTACTGGTTTCCGGATAATTATCTGACGATTGCCACACACCTGAAGAACAAAGGTGTTGATTGGTCGAAAGTTAATCCGCAAGAAATTCTGGGGCTCAATTATTCCAGCGCTTCGGGCTATGACAAGATTGCCGCACAAGCGAGTGCGCCCTCAAGTTCTGGAGGCGGAAGTGGTTGCGGTGTTGGTGCGGGTGTGAGTGCTCCTGCAGCTCAGGTGACACCATCTCGCCAGTCGAGTGGCTGCGGGATTTAGTTGGTGTATAATTATCAAAAATTACTAGTTAAATAAAAATATGATGGGATATTATTTTGGCGATGGGTTTTATGGCGGAGGTATGGGATTTCTCGGGGGTTTTATGATGATTATTTTCTGGGTGGCGATATTTTTTTTGATTGTCTGGGCGGTCAAGGAAGTTTCAGGCAAGAATAACGGCGGTAGTTCAAGTGGCAGTAAAAAGGCGCTTGATATTCTCAAAGAGCGTTATGCCAAGGGTGAGATCGACAAGGCGGAATTCGAGGCCAGGAGGAAAGATTTGGAGTAATTTCTAAAATCCTCGCACGGTAAACGTGTGGGGATTTTATCGGTATTATCAGCTTAATATTAAAAAATGGGAAAATTATCACTGAAGTCTTACATTTGGAAGTGTATTTTGGGAGTCGAGGTGATTTATGTTCTCTGCCTTTTGGGTGGTTACTTGCCTTGGCGGACAGCGGTCGGGACGGAGCTTCATCGCCAACTTTTTGAAACCTTGCCTGGTTTTGTCTGGGGCAGTTGGGGAAGTATTGTTCTCGGGGCGGTCTACGTCTTGGTCTTCGCTTGGATTTTCGGTTCCTATATGGTCTGGATGCACAACTCCAGTTTGAGAGGGGAGTAGAGACCTAGGCAGCTCTCAGTTGTGGTTAACGGCTCATATACACCATATGAGCCGTTAAAGTAGTCAGACAGTAAGTTTCCTGTATAATGGTTGTGTTTTATGGCATCACAAATTTACAATTTTCACGTTAATGGCATGCACTGCGCATCTTGCGTGCTTTTAATTGAGGGTGAGCTTAATGATTTGCCCAATATTTCAAAAGTAAAAGCTGACCTCAAGCATTTTACTGTTGAGGTTGTTGGTGATTTTGGCGATAAAGCCGAAGCGGTCATTACCGAAGAGCTTTCCAAAATCTTGGCTCCCCGAGGTTACAGCTTGTCAGTTGAGAAACAAACCAAGACTGGCGATTGGGGTGATTTTAAAATCGCAGTTCCGGTAGCTTTGGGCTTCGCAGTGCTTTTTGTGGCTCTGCAAAAAATGGGAATTGTGAATTTGGTGAGTGCGAGCAAAGTGTCTTTCGGCACGGCTTTTGTTATCGGGGTCATCGCCTCACTTTCAAGTTGTATGGCGGTGGTTGGTGGGTTAGTTCTCTCAATGTCGGCTACTTTTGCCAAAGAAGGGGATAAAGTTCGACCGCAAATTTTATTTCATCTCGGAAGAATAATTTCCTTCTTTATTCTTGGAGGAGTAATCGGGGCCATTGGTTCGGCTTTTACCCTGAGTACCTCGGCCACCTTTGTTCTGAATTTAATTATTGGCTTGGTGATGCTCGTGCTCGGTATTAATTTACTCGATACCTTTCATTTCGCCAAAAGGTTTCAGCTGACCGCGCCAAAATTTATCTCTAAGCATGCTTTAGGTGTGGCGAAAATTAATCACACCCTGACGCCGGCTCTGGTCGGTATCGCCACTTTCTTTTTGCCGTGCGGTTTTACCCAATCGATGCAGATTTTTGCGCTTTCAACCGGAAATTTTCTATCTGGCGCGCTCACCATGCTTTCCTTTGCCTTGGGTACTCTACCAGTTCTCGCAATTTTGAGTTTTAGTTCATTTAGCATCAAGAATAGCTCCAAGTCAGGGATATTTTTTAAGTCTGCTGGCCTGGTCGTGATTTTGTTTGCTATATTTAACCTGATTAACAGTTTAGTGGTGGTCGGTTTAATCCCGCCAATTTTTAACTTTTAGTCCCGTTAGAAATTGGCCATTAGTAAATGGCCAGATTGATTAGATATAAGTAACTATATTAGCTAAATAAATTACATTGATGATGAGCCGCATAACACAACAAAATATTTCTAACGGGATTAATCCTGTTAGAGACCGCAAGGTTATGTATTACACATATTTTATTAAAAGCTTGAAGGACGGTACATTTTATACGGGTTCAACCGGTGACCTTCGGAAACGCCTTAACCAACATAATACCGGACGCTCAAATTATACAAAAAGCAGACTTCCGTTTGAATTGTTATATTATGAAGCTTGTCTTGATGAAAGTCGTGCCAAGGCGAGAGAATTATTTTTAAAATCTGGGATGGGCAAGCGCTACCTGAGACAGAGGTTAGGCGTTTCCGGTCTCTAACATGATGAAATCAACAGTCATTTCAATTTCAATTGCCGTTCTTCTTATCATCGGTGCTTTTGCGTTGGCCAAAAATAATTCAAATGGCAGTCTGGAGAACGGTCTGCCAGCCAATAATGTGTCGATTGAAAATGGAGTGCAAATTGTCCAGATTCGCGCCAAGGGAGGTTATCAGCCAAGAATTAGTAACGCTAAAGCTGGGCTACCGACGATTTTGCGTTTCAATACCAACGGGACTTTTGACTGTTCCGCTTCTGTGATTATCCCGAGCTTAAAAATTAGCCAATTCCTGGCAACAAGCGGTTCAACCGATATTGATTTGGGTCTGCAATCAGCCGGCCGTCTCCAGGGCAGTTGCGGTATGGGCATGTATCCTTTTGAGATTAACTTTAGCAATTAGTTAAGGTAATACCGTGAAAAAATTGTTAGCAATTTTTGTCCTGGGATTTATTTTAAATTTGATTTGGGAAAATTGGCACGCTTTCTTGTATGCCAATTATCAGGGTGGGGCAATAACCGAGTTTATTTTGCTCCGGGCCACGCTGTTTGATGCAATTTTTATCTCGATAATCTGCTGGCCTTTTATCTTTTATCCAAAAGTTAAGCATGCCGGTTTTGGGGTTGCGATTCCGGGTCTAATCTTGGCGGTTCTAATAGAAAAATTTGCTCTTGCCACCGGCCGCTGGGCTTACACTGATCTGATGCCGATAGTGCCAATTTTAAATGTCGGCCTGACTCCGGCAGTTCAACTAGGGCTATTGGGATTTTTGTCTTATACTATCTCCAGTCGTTGGATTTTGCCAAAAATCTGACGCCGGCCTTATTAATTTTTTAGTTATTCTTAGTTCGCAATTTTAATTATGACCTGTTTTAAAAAGACTATTGGTTTTTTGGCCTTGGCCATTTTTGTAATCGGCAGTCTAGTTATTGTAATCAAGTCGGAAGCGACTAAGCCCAATCTCGACGCTTTTGGTTCGGGCATGGGCACTGGTGGGGCGACCCGAACTGTTAGCGATGGTTCAGGTGCGATTTCTGCCGGTGGCTACACTTTGGCGGAAGTCGCGAGGCATAATTCCGGCGCAAGCTGCTGGGTGGCTATTGCTGGGGGAGTTTATGATGTGACATCTTTTATTGAACGGCACCCAGGAGGTTCTGATGCAATTTTGTCGCTTTGCGGGGTTGATGGTTCCAGCGCTTTTGACAACCAACACGGCGGGCAGAGCAAGCCGGCAGAGGAGCTCGTAAGTTTTAAAATCGGCGTTCTTAAAAATTAACTAAACTTCAATGGAGTCAAATAAATTTGAAAATTTGGAGAAAGCTGGGCCGGTAATTTTGCGCTTCGGCTTAGCCATTGTTTTCCTGTGGTTCGGCTTCAGCCAGTTGGCAAACCCGACTCAGTGGACTTCCTTTTTACCCAGTTTTATTTCAATCGCGCCAATCTCGGCCGTCAAATTTGTTTTACTCAATGGGTGGTTTGAGATTGTCGGAGCGGTTCTTTTAATTCTCGGTACCTACACTCGGCCAGTGGCTCTGCTTCTGGCGCTTCATTTGTTCGGAATAACTTTCACGATTGGTTGGAATGCCTTGGGTATTAGAGATTTTGGGCTGTCTATCGCCACTCTGGTTATCTTCTTGCAAGGAGCAGGCGGTTTCTCGGTCGATAATTTTAAGGAAAGGACTAGTACGGGTCTTAGCCAGTAATTTGAATGCTCAAAGTCCCGTATTTCAAGCAAGATAACAATTATTCCTGCGGGGCGGCAGCTTTGCAGATGGTTTTGCGATTTTATGGCGAGATTTATAGTGAAAAACATCTAGCGGAAGTTCTTGGTTCAAACAAAGATTTTGGGACTTCTCATCAAGCAATGATTGATTTTGTCAGAAAGGATGGTTTTCATGTTCACGAAGCCGATTTCGCTAGTCACGATGACCTTAAGGAGTTTTTATCTAAAAATATTCCCGTGATTGTTAATTTTCTGGAGCCTGAAAGCAATGAGGGCCACTATGCGGTAGTTATAGGCTGTGAGGTTGGCCATATTTTTTTGAATGATCCTTGGGACGGAAAGGGGTTCAAACTCACAATCGAGGCTTTTGAAAAGCGCTGGATCAATGGTGCCGGCACCTCGACTCATTGGCTAATGGCAATTTTGCCAAAGCATTTTCAACATGTGGCAAAAAATTAAAAATTTCTTTTTTCGACACGAAAGAGGTCTATCTTCGCTCGCGATGGTAGCGGGCTTTGTTATTGATAACCTGACGCTTAAGCGGATTGACCGCTATGCCGAGAATCTGGCTTTTCTGGCTTACTTGATGGTGATAACCATATCAATCTTGCTCCTCAACATTGCAGAAGAAAAAAACTGGGGCAAAAAATTGCTTTCTGGTCTCCATCCATTTTTCTTGATTGCGATGCAGTTTGCAATTGGCGGACTTTGGAGTGGCTTTCTGGTTTTTTACTCTCGTAGCGCCGATTTTGTTCAAAGCTGGCCGTTTCTTCTGCTTCTGGTCGCGCAACTTTTTGGCAATGAGCTACTTAAAGCAAAGTATGCCAGGCTCCAACTACAGGTAGGAATGTTTTATTTTGTGCTGTTTTCGTATCTGATTTTTCTCGTGCCGATTTTAGTTAAAAGAATTAACACCGGAACCTTCATTCTTAGTGGCTTTGTCAGTCTGGTTGCCGTTTATTTGTTTATCAAGCTGTTGCACTTGTTAATACCGATTCGGCTTGAAGAAAATCGGCGAAAACTGATTTGGACCATCGGTGGAATTTTTTTCACCATCAATGTACTTTATTTTACCAACACCATTCCGCCAATCCCGCTCACCGTTAAGGATTCAGGTGTCTATCATTCTGTCTCCAAAAATCAAGACGGCAGTTACTCTCTGGGTTTTGAAACCAAGACTTCTTGGGGACTGTCGGATTGGTTTAGACCATACCAACCAATTCATTTAAGTCCGGCCGACTCCGCATATGCTTTTAGTGCTATTTTTGCTCCGACAGATTTTTCCCTAAAAATTTTTCATATTTGGCAATATTACGACGAAACAGATGGAGTTTGGGTTTCGGCAGACAAAGTGCCACTTTCAATTAGTGGCGGTCGGGAAGGCGGCTACCGAACTTATTCAGTCAAGTCCGGTCTGGCACCTGGACTTTGGCGGGTCAATGTGGAAACGGAATCCGGGCAAATTTTAAGGAGAATTAAGTTTAAGGTAATTGCTAGCTGAGCTGTCTCGGCAAGTCCAGATTTTGTTGCTATAATTTTCAGGTGCAAACTATTTACAACTTCGATTTAAAAGTTTTTAGCGCCTTAAACGGATCTGCCGGTATGGGGTCGGTGGCTGATGGTGTGATAGTTTTTCTGGCCAACTATCTGCCTTACTTTGTTGTGGCCGGCCTTTTGTTTTGGCTCTGGCGTTCAAAGGCTGAAGTGGGCTTGCGTCTACAGGTTGGGACGATGGCCTTATTTAGCGGTTTGGTCGCTCGTTTCGGGGTGGCGGAAATAATTCGACTCTTTTATCATCGACCACGGCCGTTTGTATATCACAGCGTATCTAAGTTGTTTTCTGAGAGTTCCTATTCTTTTCCGTCTGGTCACACTATCTTCTTTTTCGCTCTGGCGGCGGCTGTCTATTTTTACAACCCACGCGCCGGCAACTGGCTTTTTGTCTTGGCGGCGGTTATTGGTGTTGCTCGAATCGCGGCCGGAGTCCATTATCCCTCGGACATTTTGGCTGGGGCAATTTTAGGCATTATCACAGCCTATATTATGGTTAAGTTGGTCGGCCCGGTTTTAGCCAAATTTCTAAAAACGAATTAAAATGCTGGCTTCAAAAATCAGTTTGGATAACGCCAAGAAGGACAAACTCTTTTATTTTGTCGCGAATGTGGTTATTTATCGCGAGAGCGATGGACGTTGCTTGATCTTGAAGAGGGATGAGAGGGAAAAAGTCCACCCGGGTCGCTGGGGAGTGCCGGGTGGCAAATTAGAGTGGCGTGATTTGCCGATTGGTAAGCCGACCAGATTAAATGGCGAGGTTTTGGATTTTGAAAATTCCGTTGAAGATTTGCTGGCGCGTGAATCGCTCGAAGAAGCCGGAGTAGAAATCGAAAAAGAACTTCATTACTCAAACAGCGTCGCTTTTATTCGGCCGGATGAAACCCCGGTAGTTTTGGTAAAATTTGCTGCTAAATATAGGGGCGGGGAAGTTGTCCCGGAAAAAGGTGGTTTTACAGAGTTTGCATGGGTAAACGAGGACGAGGTTAAGGAATACCAATGTATTGACGGTATCTGTGAAGAAATTTCCCGAACGGTTAATCTTTTTCGGTCTTAGGCTATAATAGCCGGTATGCCAAAGATACTTTATGGCCGAACGGTTCGCGATCAAATTGCTCTCAGTTTGACCGAAGAAATTGAAAAACTTGCTGACAAACCGCTGTTGGCGATTCTTCAGGTTGGTAATGATTCTCGCTCGACCGCTTACATCAAGCAGAAAAAAATTTTTGGTGAGAAAATTGGAGCGCGAGTCAAAATTTTTAATTTTCCTGAATCGGCGGTTCAGTCAGAAATCATTGCCAAAATTAGGAGTTTAAATTCCGATCGGACGGTCCACGGCGTCATTATCCAAATCCCGCTACCTTCGAGTTTAAATCGGCAGGAAGTCATCGACACAATCGACCCGTTAAAAGATGTTGATGGCCTGACAACCTCGAATCAAAAATTTTTAGCCGATGGTCAGCCGAGATTAATCCCTGCCACAGCCAGAGGAATTTTTGAGTTATTGGAGTACTACCAAATTTCAGTTGTCGGCAAGAGAGTGACCGTCATGGGGCGTTCGGCCTTGGTTGGCGGCCCGACTGCTAAGTTGCTCGCGCTTAAAGGTGCGGAGGTAAAAGTTGTGCATACTCAAACCGAAAAACCTAAGGAGGTGACAAGTTGGGCGGATATTCTGGTCGTGGCAATTGGCAAAGCTCAAAGGGTTGACGCGAGTTATTTGCGAAAAGGTCAGGTCGTAGTTGATGTCGGCGTTAATTCAGTCTCTGGCGATAAATTGGCTGAAGAAATTTCCGGGGCCAAGTTGGTTGGTGATGTTGATTTTAAACAGGCGGAGGGTCTGGTTTCCGCCATCTCACCCGTGCCCGGCGGGGTTGGGCCAATGACTGTGGCAGCATTGTTTGAAAATTTACTAATGGCCTACAAGATGCAAAATTCTGTCCGCCAGGTATAATCTAAGAATCAAAAATATTAATAGCTAATTTAATCATATGGATAATAAAGATAATCAAAAAATGTGTTGCGTTTCTGGTCATGGCTGCGTTAAAAAAGCGGTGGCTACGGCTCTGATTTTGCTCGCGCTTTTCTTGTTGGCTAAAACGGTAAGTGAGATTAAAAGTTATGGTTATATCGGTCGCGAAGTGCCAGCCCAAACCACGATTACTGTAAATGGCAAAGGCGAGGTTGTGGCGATTCCGGATACAGCGTCAGTTTCTTTTTCAGTCACCGGACTTAAAATGAATGTCTCGGATGCTCAAAAAGATGCGACCAAACTTGGAAATTCGGCTGTCGACTTTCTGAAAAAATCAGGGATTGAAGAGTCGGACATTAAAACAACTTATTACAGCATTTCACCTCGGTACGATTATGTTAAATCGGATGTGAACATTTACGGCCGACAAGTCTTGAGTGGTTATGAAGTCAGCCAAGGCTTTGAGGTAAAAATTAAGGAGATTGCTAATGCCGGCAAAATCCTAAGTGGTCTTGGCGGTCTCGGTGTTCAGAATGTAAGCGGGCTTACCTTCAAAGTGGATAAGGAAGATACCTTGAAGTTGGAAGCTCGCACCAAAGCTATTACTGACGCCAAGGTTCAGGCTGACAAGTTGGCCGATGAGTTGGGGGTCCGTCTAGTGAGAATTGTTAACTTCTCTGAGGGTGGCAATTACCCGATTTACTACAGCAAAAGTGAGGCTATGGGTATGGGTGGCGATGTCGTGTCGGCCCCCTCTGTCCCGGTTGGGAAAAATACCATCACCTCTAATGTGATGATTACTTACGAGATCCGCTAGTCAAGAAAAAGTAGATCAAAAAGCCGGCCTTGCAGCCGGCTTTTTGTATTGCTAGACTGCCGATAGTTCTTTAAGGCGAGCTTTGGGCTCGAAAACCGACCACAACCATCAACCGGAGGGGATTATGACGGAAGCCAAGTGTGAAAAGTTCATCTCGAAGGGTCAGCCGAAATTGCGCAATCTGATTTTTGTTGAGATAACCGAAATGGGCGAAATTACCTGGTTGAATACTTGCCCCAAGGACATCACTTTGCGACTGAAGAATCAGACTTGGGGCCTGAAACAGCGTTCCCATTCTGCCGGTGACAAGGAGCGGTTCGGAAAAAGATTGCCAGTTGAATTTTTCAGGATTGGCGCTAGACTCCGGCGCTTTTGTCACTTGAAGCCGGGGACAATCGCTGTTCTGGACGGTAGCAATGAATGGCAAATGGCGGCCCTGGACAAGATTATCCGGCGGTTGATTCGCTGGGGGGTTCTGGTTCAGCCCAAAGGTGCGGTCTGGCCCAGATTTGCCTCGAAATCAGACGAAAGTGAGGCAATGATTGACCTCCGGCTTGACGGCGGGGCTGGTTTGGTTTAGACTACAGGTCCGCTTTACAGTTCGCCGAATGCCCGGCAGCTTGGCTGTATAGCGGCCACGACCGGCAGGGGACAAAATCTCCTGCCGGTATTTAATTTCTTGGATTTGACTTTTTTGACGAATAGGAGTAATATCTTAGTACTGACCTCTCGGGGCAGTTTTTTAAACTTAAGCGTGTGCGGGTAAACTAAAATCAATTATAATTAAAACTTATGGGATTTCTAAACTACATTAAAGAGACCAGAGGTGAAATGAAGCATGTGGCCTGGCCGACCCGAAAGCAGGCTATTACTTTTACGATTGTGGTAATCGCGATTTCCGCGCTGGTTGCGATCTTGCTCGGTGTTTTTGATTTTATCTTTTCTTCCGGTCTGGCTAGACTTTTGATTCGTTAATTAATTAAAAAGTAATCTATGGCAAAACAATTACAAACAGGTGAAAGAAGTTGGTACGCCATCCACACTTATGCTGGCTACGAAAATGCAGTGGCGAGAAATCTCAAACAGCGTATCGAATCTCTGGGTATGGAAGACCGAATTTTTAATGTCTTGGTGCCAACCGAAAAGAAAATTAAAATCAAAGGCGGTAAGCGAGTCGAGGAAGATGAAAAGATTTATCCCGGCTACATCCTGGTGGATATGATTGTCACCGATGATTCATGGTATGTTGTTCGCAACACGCCGCGCGTGACCGGCTTCGTCGGTTCCGGAGTTTATCCTGTGCCACTTGAAAAGAAGGAAGTCGACGAATTGTTCCGCCGAATGAATACTGATGTCGTTAAGCACAACATCGATCTTTCAATTGATGATGCGATTATTATTGCCGACGGTCCATTTAAAGATTTGGAAGGTAAGGTGAGTGAAATTGATGAGGCCAGGGGCAAAGTCAAAGTCTTGGTTTCCATGTTTGGTCGCGAAACTCCCGTTGAGCTCGACTTCTTGCAGATTAAGAAAATTTAGTAAAATAACCAAACACCAAGAAACAAACACCAAACAAATTTCAAATCATAATAACCAAATCAGGGTCTGCAGGTTGGAACTTGATTATTGCGCCCCATTTGGTTATTGTATCTTGGTTATTGTAACTTAAATCAATATGGCTAAAAAAATAATTAAAAAACTCAAATTGGTAATTCCTGGAGGCAAAGCCAATCCGGCACCGCCAGTCGGTCCCGCACTCGGCCAGGCTGGTATCAACATCGGCGATTTTGTCACCAAGTTTAACGCCGCTTCGAAGGATCGAATGGGCGACCAAGTTCCGGTTGAGATTGCAGTCTACGAGGACCGAACTTATAGCTTCGTTCTCAAAACCTCTCCGGCCTCCAGTCTGATTTTGAAAGCGATTGGCAAGGAAAAAGGTTCGGGTAAACCTAATCTTTCCAAAATCGGCACAATTACCAAAGCCAAAATTAAGGAGATTGCTGAAATGAAAATGGCTGACTTAAACGCGAAAGATTTGGCCGGTGCCATGAAGATTATCGAAGGCTCTTGTCGTTCTATGGGTGTGGAAGTGGTCCGCTAAAAAGGATTCAGCTAAAATTAAAATTCAAAAACCGTTCGCAATAGCGAACGGTTTTTGAATTTCCGCAAGATTTGTTCACGCCCGCCAATTTTGCTATGCTCTGGGTATGACAGAAGCCAATTTGACGGTCAATAAAGGGATTTTCGGCATGGGCTCAAACTTTAACCACCGCTATTTTTCCGATCATAAAAAATTAAAAAAAGTTGTCGATCACTGCAAAGGTTTGGGTCTTAAAATTGTGCTCACCCAAGGAACTTATGACATGGTACACATCGGGCATGCGAGGTATTTTGAGGAGGCGAAGAAACAAGGAGATTTGCTGATTGTTGGAGTTGATAGCGACGAAAAAGTCCGCGCGAGCAAAGGTCCGGAGCGACCAGTTGTGCCTCAAGAAGAGAGACTTGAGATGGTGGCCCATCTTCGGCCGGTTGATATTGTGGTTTTAAAACCATTATCCAAAATCAAATGGTCTCTCACTAAAAACATTCGGCCGGATGTTTTAGTGGCCACCAAAGAAACCTATTCGTCGCAAGAGATTAAAGAGCTTGAGAAGTATTGTGGGGAGGTCGTGGTTCTAGAGCCGCGCGCTACCACCTCGACTAGTGCTAAAATCAGGCGCTTGCAGATTTCCACTGCCAAAAATCTTGGTCAGGCTCTGACTCCTCGGATTATGACGGTGATCGAAGAAGTTTTGGAGGAAATAAAAGATCGGGCCGGGCAAAAAAAGAAGGCTAAGAAAAAATGATGAAAAAGGCGGTAATCGCTTATGTGCCGGTTTTGCACGAAGGCTACCGGCGTTTCTTTGAAAAGCATCAGGATGCCGAGATTTTTTATATTTTAGGCAAAGATCTGATTGCCCTTGAGGATTATTTAAGGAAAGAGATTCGCGAACTTAATCCGATTTTAATGGTTGAAGCAATTAAGGGTTTAGGTTTTAAGCCGGAAGTAGAAATTTTGGAAAAGGATAAGCTAATCAAGCTAATTCAAGCTAGCAAAGCTAATGAAGCCATCTTCGTGCTACCCGCTGAGGACGTTTGTAGAAGAGTGGCTAAAGAATTTTTGTCAGGCCAGGAAGTTATTTTTGATTCGGTTTTTTTGCGCTTAGACAAGCATAAGACTATGGAAGAGAAACCGGTTGAGGCTGATCAGAAAATTTCCCAAGCTGATTTTGATAGGGAAGTGATTGGAAAATTAAAAATCGAAGCCGAAAAAAGCTCGGATTTCTGGCGACACATCGGCGGAGCCATCGTGCGAGACGGTAAAATTATTGCAGTTGCCCACAATGAGCATCTACCATCACAGCATTCCCCATATGCAAATGGCGACCCTCGAACAACCTTACATAAAGGCGTAGGAATCGAGTACTCAACTGCGATTCACAGCGAAGCAAAACTCATTGCCGAGGCGGCCAGAGACGGGGTATCGCTTAAAGGAGCTGACTTGTATGTGACGATTTTCCCTTGCCCGGTTTGCGCCAAGCAGATTGCTTTTGCTGGCATCAAACGACTTTTTTATGCCGGCGGTTATAGCATCTTGGACCAAGAAAAAATTTTAAAATCTAAAGGTGTGGAAATAATTTACGTCGAAAGCGAAAAGTAAAAAACTTCCCACTCGGGAAGTTTGCAGTTGGACTTTAGGGTAGCGCTTTAATTCTTTGTTCAAGCCGTTCAGCCATTTCGGCAGGGAGGCGACCTTCGATCAGAAGGCACTCGGAGGCGGCAAGCTGTTCGATGGGAAAACCTTGAGTCAGTTTCTCAAAGATCACTGCTCGTTCCCGGCAGGTTGCAATCTGAGTCGGGTCCTTGGCAAAGGTGGCCCGGACATTGCCGGTCCTGTCAGGTACTTGGATGTGGGCATGCAGATGACGAATCGTGCTCGCGTTGTAGTTGGCATCTCCGAATCGCATGGCGATGCCACCGCCGGGGATTTGGAACCGATGTATCGCCCAGCGGCAAAGTGATCCAAAAGCGCTCCAGTCCTCAGGTGCTAGGTTGTCGACATCGGCTTGATGGCTCTGGTGCGCAATGACCAAGTGATGCTTGGAATGCTTGTAGGGGAAAGGATTTTTCCACAGGCGCCAATTACCAACCGCCAGAAGAACTGGATTTCGCGCGGTGTCCAATTCGCAAAAAGGACACTCGCCTTTGAGGATTTTTTGACGCAGCTCCTGATAATATTCAAGAGTGCGGCAGTCGCCAAGTGAACCAATAGTCGGGTCATCGAGTAAGGACAGGTCAAGGGACATATGAACCTTTCGGTTGATTGTTCTTGCCCAATCCTACTCAGCAGAGGACTGTTGTCAATCTTTTCGATAATTTTTTGGTTGACCGAATTTAAATTTCCAGGATTCCTCCGGCCCAAGGGCTTTGATATCCGGTTCAATCAGGTGGGCGTGGATGTGTAAGACGGTGTTGCCGAAGTTGCCGTGTTCGGATACGCCAAAACGAATAGCGATACCGCCACCTTCCATTTTTCTTTTTTTAGCCTCGTCTTTGAACATTTCGATTAGCTCGGCGCCGGCTTCAGTGTCCATCTCGGATAAATGTTCAATGTGCCTTTGGTAGATTGCCAAGAGCTGATGCTTAGTTTTCTCGTAGGGCCACTGGTTTTCGGTCAGGACCCAGAACTCGCCCTCTTTAATAATCGGTCGTTTGTGATATTTATCCAAATTTTCTCGACAGAAAGGACAGTGATCATTTTTCATGATCTCTTCCATGACTTCTCGCTGGTCGTCTCTTCTGATCAGCTTCATATTGATAAATCGGTTGTTGTTAGCGGCGTCGCTCATAGATTTCAAAAGTATAATTAAATTCGTTCTTCTCGTCTTTTTGGTGTGGTTCGGTTGAGGTCAGCTCCCAGTCGGCCCAGTTCAGCTCCGGGAAGTAAGCATCGCCTTCGACTTCGGCTTCGACTTTAGTTAAGTAAAGTTTATCAGTATAGGGGATGGCTAAATTATATATTTCTGCTCCGCCAAAAACAAAGGCCTCTTCGCTTGGTGAGACCAGTGCGACGGCCTTTTGGATAGAATCGGTCACGATGCAGTCTTCCGGAACCTCATAATCCTTCTGTCGAGTGATGACAATAGTTTGTCTCTCTGGTAAGGGTTTTCCTAATCGTTTCAGGATTGATTCGTGGGTTTTCCGGCCCATAATTATTTTGTGACCTCGAGTGGTTTGGGAGAGTCTTTTTAAATCAGCCGAAATGCGCCAAGGCAGTTCGTTGTTTCTGCCAATTACCCGATTTCTTGTCATGGCGACATAAATTGAAATCATTGTTTGCCTAGCAGAAAATTAATGAAGGTTCGGATTTTACCGCCGGTGCCAGTTTCTTCTTCGGCTTGGCGCCAAAGTTCTCCGACTGTCTCACGATTACTCAGATTGACTTTTAGGTGAGCGTCAAACTCCGATTCACCGACTACCAGTCTTAAAGTGTTTAGGGCCTTAACACTGCGCAGTCTTTCTGCACCAGAAGTGGCCTTGGCGTCAGCCAGCAACATTTTAACCCATTCGTCGCCATATTGTTTGGCTCCATCTCTAACTAGCACATTGTGGTGAGCGGCCTCAAGAGTCATCCCGTTAACATCCATAATTTCCTTCCAAGCTTCGTCTAGGTTTCTCAGTAAATTGGCTTTGTCCAGATGGGCTTCTCGGTGGGCGTCTTCAGTAGCCTCGGCTAATTTTTTAAGAGTTTGTCCAAGTTGTTCCTGTTCTTGAGCGGGTTGGCTGGCAGGTTGTGGAAATTGCTCATTCATAATTTTATCTGTTATCAATAATTTATAAATTTAAATCGCCACCGGAATACCTTTAATGGCCGGGTGCGGATCGTAGTCAGATAGGGTAAAGTGCTCAATCCGAAAATCGAACAGGTCCTTAATGTTTGGGTCAATGGACATTGTTGCCAGCCTCTTTGGCTCGCGGGCTAACATTTCCTCCACAGCCGGAATTTGGTCGACATAAATATGGGCATCAGAGAAGCTGTGAATATATTCATAGGCTTCAAAGCCGGTGATTTGAGCGATGGCCATTGTGAGGGCGGCATATTGAATTAAATTTTGCGGTAAGCCGAGCGGGATGTCGCAAGACCTTTGAAACATGTGCAGGGTCAATTTGTTGTCGATAATTCTGATATGGATCCAGCCGTGACAAGGCGCCACCACAACCCGTTGCCTTTTACCATTTCCTCGAATCGTATATTGCGGAATCCACGGGGAAATAAAATGTGTCCGCAAGTGCGGATACTCCTTGATTTGTTCGATAATGTTTTTGAACTGATTGTAGGTACCACCCTCGACAGTTGGGAAGTCATGAAAAGCGGCGCCGTAGGAGCCATCGCCCAAATCGCCTTCCTCGAAGCCTCGCTTCTCGCACTTTTCTTTGGTCACCCAATGGCGCCACCAGTGACAGCCGAATTTCTCTAGCTTGGCTTGAGTCCGAGCTCCGTTTATAAATCCCAAAATCTCTCCAATGGCTTGTTGCCAAACGGCCACACTTTTGGAATCGGAGGCTCGTTTAGGATTAAGACTGCGTTCGTTGAGAATCGGAAAACCGTTGGCCAGTTTAAAATGGAGTGACATCGGGGCAATCAGTGTCATGGCGTCGACACCCTGCTGGCTTTGGGTTCGGGTACCATTTTTTAAGACGCTGCGCATCAAATCTTGATACTGACTATCGGCTGTTCGCTCGCTTAAGGATTTCATCCCGTTAGAGATTTTTTTGTTCATAATTGGTGATTAGGTGATAAAATTTTGGTTCGATAATTCCTTGTGAATTTTCCGTCAGGCACGGCCATCTTGGTGGCCTATCTCTAACGGGATTTCATTTTCATATTTTTTGAGGGGTTAATGTGGAACTAATTGTATTAGGATTTGAGACCGGCCACAATGTTTACCCACACACCAATTCGTGCTCAAGTTAGCACCCGAATTTTGGCTTTTGCAAGCCTGCGTTTCCAATTTAAAATGTGCTAATATTTCAAGATATGAAGGACAAAGAAATTGAGAAATTAATAAAGGCCGAGCGAGTGAGGCAGAAGCAGGTGATTAACCTCATCCCATCAGAGAACTATGTTTCCAAGGATGTTTTAACGGCACTAGGTTCAGAGCTCAATAATAAATATTCCGAAGGGTATCCCGGCAAACGCTACTATGGCGGTCAAACTGTGATTGATAAGGTTGAGCTGCTTTGCCAAAAAAGGGCGCTTAAACTTTTCAAACTGGATCAGGCCGAATGGAGCGCCAATGTTCAGCCGCTCTCCGGCTCACCGGCCAATCTGGCGGTTTATTTGGCGCTGGTACCAAAAGGCGAGAAAATTATGGGCATGTCTTTGACTCATGGCGGCCACCTAACTCACGGACAGGCCGTTTCGATTACCGGCAAGTTCTGGCAGTCAGTTTCTTACGGAGTAAATGAGAAAACTGAAGTTATCGACTATCCGGCTCTGGAAAAATTGGCCTTGGCCGAAAAACCAAAAATTATTGTCGGCGGTTTTACTGCCTACCCGCGAATTGTTGATTTCAAAAAGTTGCGAGAAATTGCCGATGTCTCCGGCTCGTATCTTATGGTAGACATGTCGCACTTTGCTGGCTTGGTTGCCGGTGGTGCCTATCCGTCGCCCTTTCCTTATGCCGATGTGGTGACAACCACGACTCACAAGACCCTAAGAGGTCCTCGAGCGGCGATTATTTTTTCTCGTAAGGGCAAAACGGTTGAAAATTCTAAAGGTAAATTGGTGAGCATTTCTGATTTAATCGACAAGGCAGTTTTCCCAGGGATTCAGGGTGGGCCTCACGAAAACCAAGTGGCTGGTGTAGCGGTCGCCTTGAAAGAGGCTATGAGTCCGGCTTTCAAAAAATATGCCAAACAAGTCGTAAAGAACGCCAAGGCTTTGGCGGGTGAGCTCAAGCGTCTCGGTTGGCACATTATTTCCGGTGGCACCGATTCTCATCTTATTTTGGTTGACACTTGGACGGCTCCGAAAGGTGGTAGCGGTATTCCTGGTAAAGAGGCCGAGGCTAAATTGGAAAAAGCCAGGATTATTTGCAACAAAAATACAATTCCTGGTGAGACAAGGTCACCTTTTGATCCGTCAGGGATCAGATTGGGGACACCAGCCGAAACTACCAGAGGCAGAAATGAGAAGGATTTCATCAAAATTGCCCAAAAAATTGATCAGGTTTTGAGAGGAAAATAATTTCGACGGAAAAGGCTCAAGAGTGAGCTTTTTTCGTTAATTTGCTAGAATTAGCCTGTGGTACAGAATGAACTAAAAAAGGCGGTTATCGGAGCCCTCGGTAATCTAAAAATTGAAGCTCCGGAAATAGTTTTGGAACATCCGGCTGATTTGTCGCACGGAGATTTTTCGACTAATGTGGCTTTAGCTTGTGCTAAGAAGGTGGGCAAGAATCCCCGCGAATTGGCCGAACTGATTATTAAAGAAATTTCCCAAAGACAACTAAAAGAGATTGAGTCAATTTCTGTGGCTGGCCCTGGCTTCATCAATTTTAAATTGTCAGCAAAATTTTTGGGTGAAGAGATGGCCAAAATTGTCGAAGACGGCAATTTTGGCCGAAACCAATCTCTCAAGGGCAAAAAAGTTATCGTGGAATATACCGACCCTAATCCTTTTAAGCAATTTCATATCGGTCACCTGATGTCGAATTCAATCGGTGAGTCAATCGCCAGGCTTTTTGAATATACCGGTGCTGAAGTCAAAAGAGCCAATTACCAAGGTGATGTAGGTCTCCATGTAGCCAAAGCGATTTGGGGAATGGAGCACAAAGCCAAAGAATTGGCGGAGGCGAAGAGTAATAATCCTTCCGAACAGGTCGCTTTTCTGGGTTCCTGTTACGCCTTTGGCGCTAAAGATGACAGTGAGAAAGCCAAGAAGGAGATTCAAGATTTGAATAAGAAAGTTTACGAACGAAGTGATGAGAAAATCAACCAGCTTTTTGATTGGGGTAGGAAAGCGAGTCTGGATTATTTTGAGACGATATATCATAAGCTCGGAACCAAATTTGATTTTTATTTCTTCGAAAGCGAAGTTGGGCCAATCGGCAAACAAGTTGTCGAAGAATTTCTGCCTCACGGGGTTTTTGAAAAAAGTGATGGCGCAGTGATTTTCAAAGGAGAAGACCATGGTCTGCATACCAGAGTTTTTCTGAACAAGGAAGGTTTGCCAACCTATGAAGCGAAAGAGTTGGGTTTGTCTAAGGTTAAACACGACAAATATTCTTATGACATTTCGGTAGTGGTGACCGGAAATGAGATCAAAGAATATTTTAAAGTCTTACTCTGCGCGATGAGTTTAGTTTTTCCAGAATTAGCCAGGAAAACCAAGCATCTCTCTCATGGCATGCTCCGGCTACCAACCGGTAAGATGTCTTCTCGAACCGGCGATGTGATTACGGGGGAGTCGCTACTTCTGGGAGTTGAATCAATGGTCCACGAGAAAATTGCCGAAAGGGAACTCGTGACCGAAGAAAAGAATCGGATTGCCAACGAGGTGTCGGTTGGGGCGATTAAATACTCGATTTTGAGGCAAGCCATCGGTGGCGATATCATCTTTGATTTAGAAAAGTCTATTTCTTTTGAGGGTGACTCCGGTCCGTACCTGCAGTATTCCTATGCCCGCGCCCAGTCGGTTTTACGCAAGGCGAAATTACAAGGTCCGGCCTTGTACGACAAGGCCGGACCTTGTAATGAGGTGGGAGTTTTAGAGCGACACCTGATTCGTTTCCCAGAGGTTGTTGAAAGGGCGCAACAGGAGTTCTCACCCCATCATATTGCTACTTATCTGATTGAAATTGCAGGCGCTTTTAATAGTTTTTATGCGAATACAAAAATCATCGGTTCGGGTGAAGGTGAATATTACCGACTAGTATTGGTTAGGGCTTTTTCTCAAGTCATGAAAAACGGTCTGTATCTATTGGGTATCAAATCACCAGAAGTAATGTAGTTAAGAACCCTTGGGTGATAACCAATAACCAAGAAACAATAATCAAAAATTTCGAAAGTTTTTAAAGGTCGAGTTTATCAATCAATCAAACAATAAATCAAATGTTAAATAAAAATAAAATTGGAATCGCCCTTGGCAGTTTCGTTGGAATTATTCACATCGTCTGGTCAATTATGGTCGGCCTTGGCCTTGCCGAGGCTTGGCTAAACTTCGTTTTCAAGCTCCACATGTTGGCCAATCCATTTACAGTCGGAGATTTTAATTTCGGTCTGGCAATCGGTCTTGTAATTGTCACGGCTATTGTCGGCTACATTTTCGGTTGGGTTTTTGCCTGTGTCTATAACTGGGCTCATCGATAGGACCATGACTTCTTGATTGGCAAATATAAAAATCGGAGCCACGGGGCTCCGATTTAGGTTGCAACGGTTAAGGTGTGGTCGGCGCCAGCTCCTGGCGCGCTTTCCCGATGATTTTGAGGTGGTCGCGGGGCAGTTGGTTTACGCAATCAGTCTTTCGAAGACCGAGAGCGCTGATTTTCTTCTCGCAGAGTTCTGCTACCGGTTTGCCATACTTTGCCTCGACATGTTTCAACCAGTCACTGATTGGTTGGTAGTCGAGGACGAGAAGGTTGACCTTTCCTGTGGCGAGTGCTTTTTGAGTTCTCAAATTGCCGAATTTGGGCATATTTTCCCTTTCTCTTTCTAGAGTGTATCAACTCTAAGTCGCAGGTCAAGAGAGTTGTCAGCAAAGGGGATAGGGCCGAATACTTGACAAATAAGGCCTAACTATGATATAATGCAGGTAGAAATCCCTAACCTAAAAAAAGAAAAAAAGAAAGGCATCCCATGAAAAAAACAGTTCTTGAAAAATTCGCTAAATGCTACGGGCTGACGCTCGAGCAGGCTCTCGTGATGATTAAGATTGTCCAGGAGGGGGTGATCTGGAACACTCTGGCCCTCATGGCTGTAGTCCTGGTGGTGAGTACCATGATCACACAGGGCACTGGCTGGAGTTGGCAAACGGTGCTTGGATTGGTAGCCATTGCCACTTCGCGGACACTCTACTTTCTCACCGTGAATAAGCTAGGGCCGGAGGGCGAGGAGTTTGTGGCCGAGTTTCGGATATACAAGACTCGGTTCGAAAGGCTGTTCAACACCATCCTGCCAGTCGCGCCGATTTCGGACTGGCAGTTCGAAATGTTGAAACAGCGCGTCTTGCATCGGCTCGCCTTCGAGATCGAAGAGCTGGTTTCTTTGCCTTGTCACGACTTTCGTGGCAGGACCAGGGCCAGCTTTAAAATCGAGGAGATGCACAGCCTCCTGTCCAAGGGCTTTCAGGTGGATAATCAGCGTGAGTTTTTCGATGCCGCCAAGTACCGCCTCTCGCGGTGGCGGAAGCAGGAGCGCATGCTTGCTTAGAGCCCGGCCCGGCCCCGCTTTTCTCCCTTTACACCGGAGAAAGCGGGGCTTTTTTAATGTTCAAAAAATGCTAAAATAGCGAAATATGGAAGAAAATCAGCAGAAAATCGCTAAGAACAAAGTGGCTGAAAGAGAAGAAAAAATCTTAGCTTTTTGGGAAAAAGAGAAAATTTTTGAGAAATCCTTAAAACAAACTGAAGGTGGCAAAGAGTTTGTCTTTTATGATGGTCCACCTTTTGCCAACGGCTTGCCCCACTACGGCCACATCTTGGCCAGTTTGATTAAAGATGCCATTCCTCGTTATAAAACAATGAGGGGTTTTCATGTGCCTAGGCGTTGGGGTTGGGATTGCCACGGTCTGCCGGTAGAAAACTTGGTGGAGAAAGAGCTGGGCCTATCTTCAAAAAAAGATATTGAAAATTACGGCATGGACAAATTTAATCGCGCTTCAGCCGAATCGGTGATGCGCTACGCCGGCGATTGGCGGAAAATTGTGCCTCGTCTTGGTCGGTGGGTAGACATGGAAGCGGATTATCGGACAATGGATACCAGTTATACTGAATCGGTCTGGTGGTCATTCAAAACTCTTTATGATAAAGGTCTGATTTATGAAGGTTTTAAGTCGATGCACCTTTGTCCTCATTGTGAGACGACACTTTCAAACTTTGAAGTGACTCAAGGCTACAAGGATACGACTGATTTATCTGTGACTGCTAAGTTTAAACTTCTAAATTCCGACGCCCGAGTCGGGACCCCGACCTTGCGGCAAGCGTCGGGGCTCCCAACTTATATATTGGCCTGGACTACGACCCCTTGGACTTTGCCGGGGAATACGGCGCTTGCGGTAAATCCGAGTATTGAATACTCTCTGGTTGAGCTCGAAAACATACGATATATCGTATCAAGCGCCAGATTGCCGGAAGTTTTTAAAGGTCAAACTTTTCGAGTCCTTCAGACTATAAAAGGGGACGAGCTTATTGGTCTTGAGTATGAACAACTTTTTGATTATTACGCCAAAGATTCAAAATTAAAGAATCGCGAAAACGGTTGGAAAATTTATCCGGCGGATTTTGTGACGACCGAAGATGGCACCGGCATTGTTCACATTGCCCCGGCCTTCGGTGAGGACGACTATCAGTTGTCACTTAAATTTAGCTTGCCTTTTGTTCAGCATGTTGGCACCAATGGCGTTTTCAAACCGGAGGTCAAAGATTTCCTCGGCCTTTCGGTTAAACCAAAGGAAGATCCGACCAAAACTGATGTCGAGATAATTAAGTGGCTAGCGCATGCCGGCAAGCTTTTTGCTAAAGAAAAATTCACCCACAGTTATCCTTTTTGTTGGCGCTGTGACACTCCGCTTATCAACTACGCGACTTCATCTTGGTTTGTAAAAGTTACCGCTCTCAAAGATAAATTGATCAAGGCAAACCAAGGAATCAGTTGGGTGCCTGAAGATGTGAAAGATGGTCGCTTCGGAAAATGGCTCGAAGGCGCACGCGATTGGGCAATTTCTCGCTCCCGCTTCTGGGGCGCGCCCTTGCCGGTCTGGCGCTGTGACAAGTGCGCTCGGCTTGAGGTGGTTGGTAGTCTGGCTGACCTGGAGAAACTCGAGGCGAAACCGCGCAACAAATTTCTAGTAATGCGTCACGGCGAGTCAACCTCAAATGTTGGCGGGGTTGTCTGTTCTCTGCTTGATTGTAATGGTCTCACTAAACTTGGCGTCAAAGAGGCGTTTGAGTCGGCCGAAGCCTTGAAGGGTCAAAAGATTGATTTGGTTATCACCTCACCTTTAAACCGGACCAAGGAAACGGCGGAAATTGTCCGAAAAGTTCTGAATTTACCGGAGACAGCGGTGATTGTCGATGAAAGTTTTCACGAAATTTCTTTCGGTGTTTTTGAAAAAAAATCCATTTCTGAATATCATGCCTTCTTTAAAAGCCCGCAAGCGCGCTTTGACGAACGGCCGGGGGGTGGGGAGAGTGAGGCCGATGTTAGGAAGCGAGTTGGGCGGAGACTTTTTGAGTTGGAAAATAAGTATGAAGGCAAAACGATTTTAATCGTGACGCACGATACTCCTGCCTGGCTCATCGGAGTGGCCGCCCTTGGACTTAATCGTGGAGACGCGGTCGCTTTTCATGGACCGGATTTGTTTCTAAAAAATGCCGAAGTCAAAGAGGTGACCTTGCGCATTTTGCCTAGAAACGAGGAATTTGAAATCGATTTGCACCGGCCTTTTATCGATGGTGTCAAAACCCAATGCTCTTGTGGCGGGACTCTGAAACGGGTGCCGGAGGTTTTTGACTGTTGGTACGAATCCGGCTCGATGCCATTTGCTTCGGTTCATTATCCTTTCGATAAAAGCCGGTTCAGTCCGGGTGGCTTTCTGAAAAGGCAAAAGAATTTTCCGGCCAACTTTATTGCCGAGGGTCAAGACCAAACTCGGGGCTGGTTTTACACCATGCTCATTTTAGGTGTGGCGCTTTTTGGGCGGTCACCTTATGAAAATGTGATTGTAAACGGGATTGTTTTGGCTGAAGACGGTCAGAAGATGTCCAAGCGTCTGCGCAATTATCCTGATCCAATGGAAGTGGTGGATAAATACGGCATGGATGCTTTGCGTTATTACCTTTTGGCTTCGCCGGTGGTTAAGGCTCAAGATCTTTGTTTTTCTGAAAAAGGAGTTGATGAAGTTTTGAAAAAAGTTTTTAACCGTCTCGACAATGTTCTCCAATTTTATCTTCTGTACTCTTCCTCACTACTTACTACTCACTCCTCACTACCAACTTCTACCAATGTTTTGGACCGTTGGATTTTGGCGCGATTAACCGAAACAACCGACAACATGACCGAAGCCTTTGAAGGCTATGAGTTGGATAAGGTGGTTAGACCAATCGGAGATTTTGTAGAGGATCTGTCCACTTGGTATTTGAGGCGTTCGCGAGATAGATTTAAAGGCGCCAATGAGGTTGATAAACAATCAGCCCTGGCGGCGACCAGATTTGTGCTAGCACAGTTTGCCAAGCTCTTGGCTCCAGTTGCCCCGTTCTTTGCGGAATACTTGTACGACAATGTTAAAGGTTTGAATGATTTTCAGAGTGTTCATTTGGAGAAATGGCCGGAGGCTAGTTTAGAAGTTAAGAAGTCGGGAAGTTCGGAAGTTTTGGAAGGGATGCAGGAGGTGAGAAAGGTGGTTTCACTCGGCTTAGAAGCTCGGGCCAAAGCCAACTTGAAGGTTCGCCAACCTTTGGCGAAGCTGACTTTCGATATTCATAGTTCGAAGATTAAAGATAAGCCGGAAATGCTCGCGCTTATTGCCGATGAGGTGAATGTGAAAGCGGTAGTTTGGGGGGAGACCGGCCATGATACGGTGGAGCTCGATACCAACATTACAGCGGAGCTTAAGGAGGAGGGCAGTGTGCGCGATTTTGTCCGGGCGGTTCAAGAACTAAGAAAGCAAAAGAATCTTAATCCTGGCGAGATAAAAAATCTTTCAGTTGCTACCAGCGAAGCCGGTCAGACTTTTCTTAAAAAATATGAAAAAGAAATAACTTCAACGACCGCCACTAAATTAAATTTTGTTCCAGTTCTCTCCGAAGGAATCGAAACTGTGGTGGATGGCCTCGTCTTCCGACTCGATATCTAAGCTACATAGGCCAGACCTATGTAGGGTGGTAAAGTATGGCTATAAATATGGCTGGTTAAATCCTTGACAGATGGTGTTTTTGGGTGCATTATCAAAATAGATGTTACTTCTTAAAATTCCAATGAAAGGAGTTTATTATGGATGACCCAAGACATGAGCCGACGGATGAGCAAATTAAAGCTTATGCTTCGCTTGAAAGACAACTGCGGTCTGATTTTTTGGGAGGTACCACTAATCCTGGTGTTATCCTAAAGAGGTTGGAAAAATTAAAGGAAACCGCGCGTGGTATGGTCAATTGCGATATTGCCCCAAGGATTCCCAGCTGGGCTGATCAGGAGAATCCGATCGTCCAGCACATTCCGGGTGGAGTAGTTGACCCGTCAAGACTTGCGACAGTCGATGTGTTCGATGGTGGCGAGGTTCCACATAATAATGTCAGGGAGCTCATTGCCAGAGGACAAAAACTTCCCGGCGCGATGAACGCCTGCATGTTCGATTTTTACGCAAAGTGGGAGAATTGGAAATATTTGCCTAAAAATGTATCTAGAATAGTTTTTCCAAATACCATTTTTTGCTCCATCTGGGGTTCACATGGTTATAACTCTGTCTGTTACCTTGGATATGATGGATTGAGTTGGTGTAAGCAAAATCAGAAATTAGAATGGGGAATTCACAGTGCTAGGGTTGCGGTGAACACCAGTTTTTTGAAGAGCTAGTCCTTTGATCCCCGGTTTGCTTACGCAGACCGGGGATTTTCTTTTGCCCGCCCGCCGTTTGTCTCTCAAACGGCGGGCGAGTATACTGGAGGAATGACAAAAGTCTTTCTAATCCACGGCTGGGATGGTCACCCTCACAACAACTGGTTTCCGTGGCTAATTGCCGAGCTCAAGGCTAAATACATTGAAGTTGAGGCGCCGTATCTACCAAATCCGGCCGCACCTAAGGTTAAGGGGTGGCTCTCATATCTGAAGGATTATGTAGGTAAAGCCGACGAAGAGACCTTTTTTGTAGCTCACAGTTTGGGCTGTAATGCGGTTTTGAGATTGCTGGAGACTCTTAATCCTAAGGTCAAAATCGGCGGTTGTATTTTTGTTGGCGGTTTTTCCGGCGATATCGGTATTCCTGAGGTGTCGGAATTTGTTTCTTTGCCACTTGATCTAAAAAAAGCCAAAAGTCATGCCAAAAAAATTATCAATATCTTTTCCGACAATGATGAAGTGGTGACTCTGGCCGAAAGTTTGAAATTTGCCCGCGATCTCGGCGCCAAGAAAATTATGATTAAGGGCGCCGGACACTTCGGTTCCGAAGATGGCTATAAAAGTCTGCCAATTGTTCTTGAGGCATTGTTGCCGATGTTGAAAATTTAAATGTCTTTTCGATTTCTTTTTCCTCTTCTCTTCTCTTTCTACAAACTACTCACTACCCACTACTCACTTCTCCATGTACACCATTTACACCACTCCGGCTTTTATCCTTAAGAGTTCACCCCGCGGTGAGTCTAATCAGCTTTACACGATTTTCACCAAAGATTTTGGTTTACTCCGTGCCTCGGCTCAAGGTGTCAGGTTTTTAAAATCCAAACTGCGTTATAAATTGCAGGAATTTAATTTGGTTGAGATTACTTTGGTCAGAGGCAAAGAACATTGGCGGATTACTAATGTCGGCCACGAGCAAAGCCTGTTCACTGAATTCAAGGGTCAAAAACCTGTTCTGGCAATTCTGGCTCGTGTTTTTAATTTGCTCCGGCGTCTACTTCACGGCGAAGAGAAAAATGAGCAACTTTTTGACCATCTATCCGAGACGGTCAAATTTTTCCAAAGTCAATCGCTTGATTCAAGCGAGCTGACAAATTTAGAGTACATTTTGGTTTTGCGCCTGCTTCATTCTTTGGGCTATCTCGGCAGTTCGCCGGAAGTTGAGGAATTTGTAGCTTCACCGTTTTGGAGCGGGGAAGTTTTGGTTAAAATGGGCAGTTGGAAAAAACAAGCTCTCTCGATGATTAACCAGTCGCTTCAGGAGACTCAGTTGTAGAGAGTATAGGTATAAAGTATAGGTATAAGTATGGGAAAGAGAGAAAGGGAATGATAAATGCTGAATACCATCTGCCTGCAAGCGTGCTATAATTTTCAACAAGATGAAGGAAGCTAAAGAGGAAAAAAGTCACGGTGCCGAGGAGGCTGCCGGTTTGAATCAGATCAACGAATTGGAGCGGAGTCTTTATTCTCGCAAACAGAAGACTTTTTCAATTAAACGCCGACCAATTATGACTAGCTCCAGCCAAGGCCGAACAGTCGGCAGTGACTGGGAGCATGGATCAGAATTGCCAACACCGAAGACTCCGAAAGCCGGTTTGAGCTTGAGCTACAAAATTTTTATTGGAGCAGTAATTTTCTTTTTGGTGGCGATTTTTACGGCAGTTTTTGTTTTTACAGGCGGTAGCAATGTGGTCTCGAACAATAAAATTGACCTAAATATTGCCGGGCCGGCCTCAATCGCCGGTGGAGAAAAACTGGCGTTGAACTTATCGATGGGCAACAACAATTCCACCACTCTCGAGGATGCTGATTTGATTGTTGAGTATCCCTCCGGCGCCAGAAATCCCAACGATTTGAATACTGAACTGAAACGGGCCAGAATTTCAGTCGGCAACATTTCGGCCGGTCAAGTTGTCAATCAGGGTGTGGAGTCGGTACTTTTTGGTGAAGAAAATTCGAAGCAGATGATTAAGTTCACTCTTGAATATCGGGTGGCTGGTTCCAATGCAATCTTCTATAAAGAAAAAGTATATGATATCGTGATTAGCTCGGCACCGGTGACTGTTCAGATTAGTTCTCTAACCGAAGCCAATGCTGGACAAGATGTCGCGGTCTCAGTCACGGTGGCCTCAAATAGCACCGAGACCTTGCGAGGTGTCATGCTTTCGGCCGATTACCCATTCGGTTTTACTTATAAGAATGCTTCGCCGGATACTTCTTATGGAAAGAATACTTGGCTCTTGGGAGATCTGGCGCCACAGTCAAAACGTACTGTCAGTTTTAGTGGCACGATTGACGGTCAGGATGGAGAGGAGAAGGTGTTTAGATTCGATGTTGGTGCCCAAAGTTTGACCGACGAAAAGATCATCGGTGCCGTATTTTTGAGTGTGCCACAGACGGTTGCTATCAAGAAGCCGTTCATTGGCATCAACCTCTCCTTAAACGGCGAAACCGGCGATTTGTATGCCACTAAAGCTGGACGGCTGATTAGAGGCGATTTAGTCTGGCAAAATAACACTTCAGAAAAAATTACCGCTCTGGCTATTTCGGTAAAGCTGGACGGCTCGGCTTTGGATCGTAGTTCCGTTTCGGCCGAGCGCGGTTTTTACCGCTCAAGTGACAACACGATTGTCTGGGATGCGAGCACCGTCGACGAATTAAATTCAGTTGAACCGGGCGGTACTGGGCGCTTATCTTTTGGTTTTTCTGCCTTACCGACGACGAGCTCGTTTGGTAGCCCTTTGATTAACCCAGAAATTTCTGTGATTGTCGGGGCTCGTGGATTTAGAAGTGGCGAGAACAATGTTCCGGAGGCGGTTGATTCGTCTTTGACCAAGCGTGTCAGGGTGAATTCGAACTTGGCCTTAATCTCCAATTTATATTATTATTCCGGTCCGTTTACTAACACCGGGCCGTTGCCACCCAAGGCCGATCAGGAAACTACTTACACAGTGGTCTGGACTTTGAATAATCCGACCAACGCCGTTTCCAATGTTAAGGTGACGACAGCTTTGCCGCCCTATGTCCGTTTTGTCGGTAAAGTTGATCCGGACGGTTCGGATGTCAGCTTTAACCAATTGGGTGGGCAGGTGGTTTGGAATGTCGGCAATGTTCCGGCTGGTGCAGGTTTCGGTTTGCCATCAAGACAGGTAGCGTTTCAAATCGCCTTTACACCGAGTGTCAGTCAGATTGGCAATGCGGCCAAAATCACCGACGATATTATCTCGAGCGGGCTCGATAGTTTTACCGGCAGTTTGGTCGGGGATACGAAAGTGGGTTTTACCACTCGCCTAGCTACTGACCCGTTCTTTAAGGAGGCAGAGGCGGTGGTAGGTAAGTAGCCTTTACAAAGTTAACCGTTGGCAGTTAAAACCAGTTTGAATCGGTAGGATATTTGTGACGATTAAAATTATGAAATTTAAAAAAACTACTTTAAAAAATGGTTTGCGAATCATTACTATTCCGATGCCGGCCAACCCGACAGTCACGGTTTTGGTGATGGTCGAAGCTGGCTCCAAGTATGAGACTAAACCGCAAAACGGTCTCTCGCACTTTCTTGAGCACATGTGTTTCAAGGGTACTGTTGCGAGGCCAAAACCGACCGATATTAGTCGCGAATTGGACGGAATCGGCTCAATTTATAATGCTTTTACGGCTCAAGAATTTACCGGCTATTATGCCAAGGCTGATGCCAAGCATGCTAGCAAGATCTTAGACATAGTTTCGGATATTTATCTTAATTCGACTTTGCCGGCTATCGAACTGGAAAAGGAGAAAGGGGTGATTGTGGAAGAAATCAATATGTATGAAGACCTGCCTCATCGTCAGGTTCAAGATATTTTTATGGAAGCGCTTTTCGGTAATCAGCCGGCCGGTTGGAATATTGCCGGCACGAAAAATAATGTCCGCTCTTTTAAGAGGGAAGATTTTGTGGCTTATCGTAAAAAACACTATGTGGCGGGTGCGACTACTGTGATTGTCGCCGGCCAGTTCCAAGAAAAATCTATTATTTCGGGAATTAAAAAAAGATTTGCCGGAATTGACAGTTTGGCCAAGGCGGAGAAAAAGCCGGTCACAGAGAAGCAGGATAAGCCAACTGTTCGAGTGCGACAAAAAAAGACCGATCAGATGCATCTGGTGTTGGGGGTGAGGGCTTTTCCTGTCGGGGATAAGCGCAATCCGGCCCTCAAACTCTTGGCCGCAGTTTTGGGTGCTGGGATGAGCTCGCGCCTGTTTGTGAAATTAAGGGAAGAGATGGGGGTCTGCTACTATGTGCGGGCTGAGACCGATTTGTACACGGATCACGGTCATTTGGCAGTTTCGGCAGGGATTGATAAAAATCGACTTTTTGAGGTGCTCGAAGTGTTGCTAAAGGAATTTCGAAAATTTAAGACCGAACCGGTACCGCCAGAAGAATTGCAGAAGGCCAAGGACTATTTAATTGGGACGATGTATCTTGGCCTCGAATCCTCCGATGAATTGGCCGAGTTTTATGGTTACCAGGAACTTTTGAAAAAGCAGATTAAAAAGCCTGATGAAATCGCCAAGGAAATTCAAAAGGTCAAAGTTGAGCAGATTAGGGAAGTCGCTGAAGAGATTTTTCAAAATAATCGCTTGAATTTGGCGGTCGTTGGCGAAGTCAAAGAGGAAAAAAAGCTTTCTTCCGTTTTGGGGTTTATTAGCGAGGTAGGGCGAGTGAAATGAAAATCTAGAATTTTTCATTTCCGAGCCAAGGAGCTAGTATAAACCCCTACGCTCTTGGTGTAGGGGTTTATATAGTGATACAATGGTTTTAGTTATCAGTTGGTCTATCGTTAGATTTTGCTCACATGCGCGACGATTCTATTATCAACATTAGGATAAATTCCGGCACGATTATTAAGACTATTTTGTTTGTGGTCTTTTTATTCCTGCTTTATTCAATTCGAGACATTGTACTGGTAGTTTTGACCGCCATCGTGATTGCTTCGGCTGTCGAGCCGGCGACCAAGTGGTTTACAAAGCACAATGTCCATCGAGTAGCGGCCGTGCTTGTCGTTTATTTGGTCGCGACCATTATCTTGGCTGGGGTCTTTTATCTCCTGGTGCCGTCGGTTCTTAATGAAGCCTCAAACTTTTTGACCAAGGCTCCCGAGTACCTGAATAAAATTAAGTTATGGAGTCCGATTGAGCCAAGCCAGTCTCTAGTTGCCACTCAAAGTCTTTCCACCTTCTCTTCCGGCTTCTCGTTCGAACAAATTGTCGGCGATATCCAGTCAATGCTTTCAAATACCAGTGAAGGATTTGTTAAAATTGTCAGCTTGGTGTTCGGCGGCGCCTTCTCCTTTATTTTGATTGTCGTGCTCTCGTTCTATTTGGCGGTTCAGGAAGACGGGGTCAGTAATTTTTTGAAAGTCATTACTCCGCTTAAAAGCCAGAAGTATGTCGTCGGACTTTGGGTGCGAACTCGCGATAAAATCGGTTATTGGATGCAGGGCCAGCTACTTTTGAGTGTGATTATCGCGATTCTGGTTTATTTAGGCTTAACAATTATTGGTGTCAAGAATGCTTTGCTTTTAGCCCTTCTGGCTGGTATCTTTGAATTGATTCCCGTTTTCGGCCCGATCTTGGCGGCTATTCCAGCGATTCTGGCCGGTATTTTCGATGGTGGCGGTTTGACCACCGGTCTATTGATCGCCGGTCTCTACCTCATCGTTCAACAATTTGAAAATCACTTGATTTATCCGCTAGTTGTTCAAAAAATTGTCGGCATCTCACCGATTATCGTAATCCTAGCTTTGATTATCGGTGGCAAATTGGCCGGCTTCTTGGGTATTATTCTCGCAGTACCTTTTGCGGCCGCTCTTATGGAATATTTTCACGATATTCAACGCGAAAAATTTACCGCAATGGAAAAAATGGCCGCTGAACCGCAAAATTAAGTTTTACCTAAAGTTGCTATGTCTAAATCATCCGGTCAAAAGACCTGCTATCTTACAACTACTCTGCCTTATGTAAACTCCGATCCGCACATCGGTTTTGCTTTGGAAATTGTCCAGGCCGACATCTGGGCGCGTTTTCAAAAACTTCAGGGGCTCGAAGTGTTTTTCAATACTGGCACGGATGAGCACGGGGTAAAGATTTATCGCAAGGCCGAAGAAGAGGGTAAGGAGGTTCAGGCTTATGTCGATGAATATGCCGAAAAATTTAAAAATCTCAAAGGTGCACTAGGGTTACTGCCGGAGATAAATTTTATTCGTACTACCGATAAGCATCACCTCGAAGCGGCGCAGGCATTTTGGGAAAAATGCGAAAAAGCCGGTGATATTTATAAAAAAGCATATAAAATCAAGTATTGTGTTGGTTGTGAGCTCGAAAAGACGGACTCTGAGCTCGTAGATGGCAAATGTCCAATTCATCCCAATTTGAAAATCGAAATTATTGACGAAGAAAATTATTTCTTCAAATTTTCCAAATATCAAAAGGCCTTACTCGAACTCTATGAGAAAAATCCGAATTTTACTCTGCCTGCGAGTCGTCAAAACGAAATCAGGGCGTTTGTTTCCAGGGGACTCGAAGATTTCAGCATCTCTCGTTTGAAAAGTAAAATGCCTTGGGGTGTCACAGTGCCGGGCGACGATAGTCAGGTGATGTATGTCTGGTTTGATGCTTTGGTAAATTATATTTCCGCAATCGGTTGGCCGACTGATATGGTCAAGTTCGAGAAGTGGTGGCCGGTTGTACAATTTGCTGGCAAAGATAATTTGCGCCAACAGTCGGCGATGTGGCAGGCGATGCTCTTGTCAGCCGGTCTACCGGCGTCCAAGCAGATAATTATTCACGGCTTTATCACGAGCGGTGGCCAAAAGATGAGCAAATCCCTCGGTAATGTGATTGACCCTTATGTTCTGGTCAAAGAATACGGCACCGAAGCCTTACGATATTTCTTAGCCAGACACGTCAACCCTTTTGAGGACACAGATGTGACGGCCGAAGCTATTAAAGACGCTTACAACGCCAATTTGGCCAACGGTTTGGGTAATTTGGTGAGCCGAGTGCTTAAAATGGCCACTGCAAACGGCGTGGCTTTTAAGGACGAGTTGCTGAAAGATAAAAAATTATTTAGTGACACAGAAGTCTTTTACGAAGCTAACAAAAAAGAGCTAGAGATTTTTGACTTTCAGAAATCAACCAACGCGATTTGGGATGTAATTTCATATCTCGACGGCTTCATCCAAAAAGAACAGCCATTCAAAAAAATTAAGACCAACAAATTGGCAGGGGAAAAGGATGTCGAATTCTTGCTGGTTCATTTGTTTGTAATTGCCACAATGCTCGAACCAGTCATGCCTGAAACCGCTAAAACTATTCAAAATCTGATCAAGTCTGGCACAATGCCGGAGAAGCCGCTATTTCCGAGAAAAGATTGACACCCTCTTTAATTTCGGTAAACTTAAGTCAGTAATACACAGGTGTATCAAGAGTGCAGAGGTGTTAAGGGTTATGGCCCGAAACTCTGCCGGCAACCCCCGAAAAGGAAGGTGCCAATTCCACCCCGCGTGTGCGGGACAGATACCTCTCGAGCTTGCTCGAGAAATAACGGAAAATCTCCTTGATACACCGCCCAGAATTGGGCGGTGTATTTAGTTCGTTGAAAGGAAAACCATGAAGAGATTATTAGTGGTTGATCTAATTGATATTCCCCAAAATGCAAGAGAGCAATGGCCCCAAACTGAAATTGTTATGGCAAGTAGTTTTAGCGAGGCCTTTGACTTGATTAAGGTCAAGTATAATTTTGATAGGGAAAGATGGAATCAAGATCATCCAAGTGCTCCGACTCCGGTGCAAGTGCCACATATTAAGAGGGCAATAAAAAGGCGAGAAGCTGAAGTTGCTACTCGGTTGCCATATTGGGACGCCCTCATTATTTATCTCAAAAGTAATTGTGGTGTTGATTTGGGTACTGCAATTGGTATGGCAAGTACGGCCCTCTCTTGTGGCTGCAGGTATGCAACTATAATTGAGAATTCGTCAGCGTCTTTCAGTTGGTTCCCAGAAACCAGTCATTGGAATAATGCTTTCGGTATCTATGTTGGCCAAGAGAGAAAACCATTAAGAATCTCTCGCTGTGAGTTCGCTTTGCCGGAAGTGAGGCGTCTTCTGATGCAGGAGGTCCTTCGTAGTGCCGGCTATGATCCGGCTTGGGCCAATAATTATATTAGTCGTCGAGGCAGTCTAAATCCCGAGACCCTGAGTCAGCTCAAGGAGTTGTCCGACCGGATTTGGCCGGGCTTGTTTCAGTGACGGTATTGACCTGTCTGGTTTCAGCCGCTTCCAAACATGGGGGCGGTTTTTCTATGCTATATTGTAATTGATCCAATTTTAATTCTTGAATCATGAATTTTGAATCTGTCAAATATTTCGACATTCATACGCATGTTAATTTTGCGGATTTTGATATTGACCAAGGGGCGGTAATCAAGAGAGCACAAGAGGCGGGGGTGGGAATTATAAATGTTGGAGTAGATCGGAAGACCTCAGCCGAGGTGGTTGAGCTGGCTCATAAATATGAGAGCATGTTTGCCACGGTCGGTCAGCATCCGTCACCTCATGGCGTAGCGGATGAATTTGATTATGATTTTTATAAAAAATTAGCCAGCGACCCGAAAGTGGTGGCGATCGGGGAGTGTGGGTTGGATTATTTTCATGCCGAGCGCCTTGCCTTTCAAAAAGGTATTTTTGAAAAACAAATCGATTTGGCAATTGAGTTTGGTAAGCCACTGATGCTCCATGTTCGAAACGGCAAAAGTGAGTCGGCTTATCTTGAAGCTTTGGAAATTTTGAAAGCCAAAAGCGCACTTAAAGCAGATTTTCATTTTTTTGCCGGCAGTTGGGAAGAGGCGAAGGCTATTTTGGCTGCCGGATTTTATATTTCTTTTGATGGACCAATCACTTTTGCCAGAAATTATGACGAGGTGATTAAAAATGCGCCACTCGATCGGATTATGTCTGAAACGGATGCGCCCTTTGCCACCCCGGCACCATATCGGGGGAAAAGGAACGAACCTTTATATGTAGTCGAGGTGGTCAAAAAAATTGCTGAAATTCGGGGCGAAGACTTTGAAAAAGTCCGAGCCCAGTTGGTCCAGAACACGAAAACCTTTTTCAGTTTGAGCCAATAGTCTGATTTTCTGCTTAATCTTGTCCCACGTTCTCAATTTTGCGCGATTTTCGCCCAGACCGGTCGGTCTGCCGAGTCCAATTATTGCTTTAATCCTACATACATTTTTCTCGCGGTCGCGAGAAAAATGTATGAGGTTTTATGGAGTGACTAATGGAGGGACTCGGAGAGGCGCCGATACGCTACTCACAGCACCTTGACAGATTTTTTTCTTGATGTAGTTTAAACAAGAATGTCCAGAGGGTACGCCTGAAGGACTAAGTACAACAAGCACTCGAAACAGACTAAAAACTGTTCGGGTAAACAAAAAGAAAGGTTAGGTATGCCTAAAGAACCTGTATTGGCGCAAGATCTTTGTACGCCGCCACCGATGACTGCTTTCTTGCAGTCTGAACCGTTAAGTCAGAAACAGTGGGTGAGTCTCTTGGAAGCGCGCCGAATGGCGATTGTTCCGCTTTTGGACAGGCTGACCCTGCCGGAAATTGGGAGTGTCGAACTGGACGGAGGGTCACATGAGGGTGCAACTCATCCGATTGCGGATGATAAGCCCAATGTTAGATACAGCCAACCTTTTCAGAAATCAGGTTTGGCCAACCAGGCGGTGATTGTCGAGCTCGGTTCTTTGGCCAGGTGCCACGTCACGTCTCATTTTGACGGTGTCTGTCTGGTGGTAGGGATTTCTCGGCTGACCAAGAATTGGTTCAGCGTCCTTATCGGCTACGGTTATGATAAGAAAAGGGTTAATTATCGCCAGGCTCGAGAGGTCCTGATTTTCAATGAGACTACGGAGTCACTTCTCGAACTGAAATCAGTGACAAGTGCTCAGATCATCGAAATCAATCCAGGTGGTTTGTGGGAGAGTCTTGGCGATGCAGTTCACCGCTATTGTGAAAAAAAGCGTGCGGCGGACGCGGGGATATTCAAAATTGAGCAGGAATTCGAGGATCAGAGAAAGGTAAAGAGGTTACACGACATGGCCAGTCATTTGGGCCGGAACACGCCCTGAACTGATTCAGCCTCCCCGAAGTTTGGGGAGGTTTTTCTTTGATTTTCTTTAATTCCTAATTCCTAATTCTTAATTCCAACCCCAAACTTGCTTCAAGTTTGGGGTTGTGCTAACCTATATGCCTATACGCAAAAACAATGTCTGATTCCAAAAAACAAATCTACGAAGTCGGTTTTCTTCTAATCCCAACGATTGATGAGGCTGATTTGGGCAAAGAGTTTACAACCATTAAAGATGTCCTTGAAAAGCAGGGTGTAACCTTTATTTCCGAGGAAATGCCTAAATTGCGCGTTTTGGCCTACCAAATGCGAAAGAAAATCAACGCCGTCTATCAAAAATACAACAACGCCTATTTCGGCTGGATTAAGTTTGAGGGTGGGGCTGAGACCCAGGAGAACCTAAAGAAGGCTCTGGATTCAAATTTGAAGGTTCTAAGATACATTATCGTTTCGACAGTCAGAGAAAATACGATGGTTGGGCTAAAAATTGCCCCGAAAATCGAGAATGTCGGCAAGACCAGAAAGACTGAAACTCCGGCCCCAGATCGACCAAAAATGACCGAAGCCGAGCTCGACAAGACGATTGCGGAGCTGGTCGCTGAATAATACACACGACACCAATACACGAATTAGGACGAATGACACGAATGTGATTCGTCCTAGTTTTTATCTGGGGTTGTTGATATAATTCGCCTAATTAATCATTACCAGTTCAAACTATTATGTATCCCGTTAGAGATGTGCTGTTAAGTTTTTGAGCGGGCTGTTATAATGTTTATGTTTATTTGGTAGGGTGGCTATCAGTTGGATTCTACGGAAGTGCTTGCAAATTACGCATTAATTTAAAAGTCGCAATTTTATAACAATTTTAATCAAATAGGCGGTGATTTAAAAAGCACTTCCTATCTCTAACGGGATGTATATCAACAAGGTCCTACTTTACGGTAATATCACTCGCGATCCGGAGATGAAAGCTTTGCCTTCCGGCATGCAGGTGACGAGCTTCAGTATGGCCACCAACCGAGTTTTTAAAGATCGAGACGGCAACAAAAAAGAGCAGGCCGATTTTCACAATATCGTAGTGTTCGGGCGTCAGGCCGAAACAGTTCACCAGTATCTTAAGAAGGGCAGTGGGGTTTTTGTCGAGGGCCGAATTCAAACTCGCAGTTGGGATGATAAGTCGACTGGCGAGAAGAAATATCGGACCGAGGTGGTGGCAGATCGGATTCAGTTTGGTCCAAAATCGGCCGGTGGCGGTGGTGGCAGTTATAGCAAGACCGATTCTGTCCCTAAAGATTCAAAGGCTCCTGCTAAGGCTGAAGAGTTGGAGACAATCCAGTATCCAACCGAGGAGATTAATGCCGAGGATATTCCTTTTTAGCCCACGACACCAATACACGAATTAGGACGAATGACACGAATATTTCAAAGACAGCTTTACTTTTCGTGACCAATTTGTTAGTCTAGCCTCTGTTCGGGACAACGACGAACTACCCACTACTCACTACAAACTTTTATGAAACAATGCTATTTCACGCAAAATAATATCAAGCACATCGATTATAAGGATATCGAACTTCTTAAGAAGTTCCTCAATCCTCACGGTCGTGTCTTGGCCAGGAAGCGAACCGGGATTTCGGCAACTTTCCAGCGCAAGCTGGCCGAAGCCGTCAAGAGAGCTCGCTTTATGGGACTTTTGCCTTACGTTTCAAGGTAAGGTTATAGGGGTTAGCGTCTAGGGTTTAGTCAGCAACAATCAAAAACCGCCAAGGCGGTTTTTGATTGTTGCTATTTATGGTGACAGGGGTACAATTAATTAATTAACCTTAATAAATTTATTGTCATGAATGTTGAAAATCCTCAAGCCTCAGAGACAGTTGACAAAGTTAGTCTTGATCTTGAGACAGCAGGGAGAAGGATCGCCGATTTTTTGATTGGTCAGGATACGGAGGAAAAATTAGTTGAAAATGCCCGGTCAAATGGCTGGGAATACACTCAAGCAATGATTACCCGCACAGGTGAAATACAAGAAAATGATTCAGCTGCAAACATTATCAAACTTACAAATCTCCGAAGAGCCTTACAGGCTATAGATTTTGATGCTGAAGCTGCAAGAGTAGATGGACTTAAAAACCTGACACCAGATTCAAATTAGGAGTATCTGTCTCTATTTTTAACAAAAAACTCTCGATAAATTCTCGGGAGTTTTTTGTTGTAACTATACCCTAACCCCTAAACGCTAATCCCTAGTTAACGCGTTCCGAATACTCGCCAGTATCGGTATTAATTTTCACAATGTCGCCTTCTTTGATGAAAAGCGGAGCATTGATAACGGCGCCGGTCTCGAGGGTGATTTGCTTGCTACCGCCGGAAATTGTATCGCCACGGACAGCAGGGGCGGCTTCGGTGACCTTTAGCTCCACTTTAATTGGTAATTTTAGGCCCAGGATTTGAACATCCTCGTCTTCGCCGAAAGTGAGCATGTCGACAAGGTTGTTGGCCTTTAGGAATTTGCCACCCGGCCCAACTAGCTCTTCTTTGATAGGGAAGCGTTTGGCAGGATCTTTTGGATCGGCAAACCACCATTCGCCTCGATTGTTGTACAAGTATTTAATCTCTTTCTTGTTGATCTCAGCTTCGTCGATTTTCTCTGATTGATGGAAAGAGACCTCGGTGACTTTGCCGGTAATCAGGTTCTTAAGCTTGGTAGCGTTCACCGGCTTGCGTTGTTGCTTGCGAAATACATGAGAAGATAGCACTTCATACGGCGCGCCTTCGTAGACGATATATTTTCGCTCAGTGACCTCATTGTATTCAAGCATTGCCATTGGGAAGGGTTTAGGGGTTAGCGCCTGCCTGCCGGTAGGCAGGTTTAGGGTTTAGATAATAATAAATCAAATAGACAAAGGCCATTCTAGCCTAGACTTTTCTCTAGGGCAAGTTTAATTTTGGCTGGTAGGAGTCTCCTTTCTTATCTGTCGGTTGCGTACCCTGTCGATTATGTAGCCTACAATTAGGCTCCAGCCAATTAAAAATGGGGGAAGAAAAAGTAAAAATTCGCTATCGGCCCAATATATAGTACTAGCGAGGAAACTAATTACCACGAGGATTGCCGTCCAACGATATTTCTGTCTTACAGACCTGTGTCCATTTGGGGATGAGTTCAGTGTGGTTTTCTGGCTATCGAGTGAACTAGAAAATATGGCAAAAATTAAGATAAACACTGGACCAATAATTAGCGCAGCGAAAATTACTAGACCCGCGTAGGGATTGCTTCTGGAGGCAGAGATCAAAAAAATCAAAAGTAAGGCGACGGTAATGACTGCCGATAACATTAGAATCTGACTAGATGTCCTACCTGTGTTGGGCATTAAGTGATGTTTTTTCATAGTTGTCTAATTTTGTCTAGGATTATTCTTCGTTAGCGTCTGGCTCTGGAGCTCCGGCAATGGCGGTGCCATCTTTAAGGGTTGTCTTGATTTGCTTTAAAATTTCTTCGGCGATTTTCTTGTTTTCCTTGTCTCTCAAGAATTGACGGGTGGCGTCATAGCCGCGACCAAGCGAGAGCTCGCCATATTTGTATGATTGACCGACTTTTTTAATCAAGCCGAATTTCTCGCCCAATGCAATAATTTCACCTTCGCGGGAAATGCCCTCGTTGTACATCAAATCGAATTCGGTCTGTTTGAATGGCGCCGCGACTTTGTTTTTAACGACCTTAACTCGAACTCGGCCACCGACAATCTCTTCGCCCTTTTTAATTTGGGCAATTCGGCGAACATCAAGACGGATCGAAGTGTAGAATTTCAAAGCTTTGCCACCAGGAGTTGTTTCGGGGTTACCGAACATCACGCCAATTTGCATACGAATTTGATTGATGAAGATGACGATAGTTTTGGAGCGGGCGACAATGGCGGTAAGTTTGCGGAGAGCTTGAGACATTAGCCTGGCCTGTTTGCCGACATGCGATTGACCCATATCACCCTCGATCTCATCCTTCGGGGTGAGCGCCGCAACTGAGTCGATGACAATAACATCAATTTTTCCGGAGCGTACCAAGCTTTCAGTAATTTCCAGGCCCTGCTCACCGGTATCCGGCTGGGAGAGTAGGAGATCATCAATTTTAACACCCAGCTTGCGCGAGTATTCTGGGTCCATGGCATGCTCAGCGTCAACGTAGGCACAAATACCGCCTTTTTTCTGGGCTTCGGCAACGATATGAAGGGCGAGAGTGGTTTTGCCGGATGATTCTGGACCGAAGATTTCGATAATTCGGCCGCGTGGGACACCGCCGACACCGAGGGCGGCGTCCAAGCCGATTGAACCGGTTGGGATGACATCTAAATCAACTTTTGGCCTTTCGCCAAGTTTCATGATTGAGTCGTCGCCGAATTTCGTTCGGATTGCTGCCAAGGTATCGTCAATGTTCGCTCCTGAGACTTTTGCTTCCTTTACTTTTTTCTTGAAGGCCATATTTTAAATGTAAAATTCAAATCTCAAAATGTAAAATGACAAATCAAAATTCAAAATTTTAGATTAATTAATAATTATTTATAAACCAATTCTAATTTCTTACTGACACTTCTGCCAAACTTATCTTTTGCACTGAGCGTAATTATATTATAGCCGTATGAGAGGAGCAATTTTTCATCAAAATGGCCGGTTTCGTCGACATAAATTGCTCGGCCGTTTAGAGATATGGCCGTGATGTTTTTGGCGGTGCCGGCAATGGTGATTAGGGAGGTTGTGGCCAAAGATCCGTTTAAAGGCGTATCAACCATAAGTAGAGGTCCTTCGCGCAGGTTCTTGGACTGATAGAAGGCATAGCCGGCGATAAATAGAACAAAGATGGTAATTAAGGCGGTTCGGAGGTAGAAGGCAGCTTTGCGAGGGGTTCCCATATTAATTTTCTACTTTTGGGGCCGAGCTGTCTTCCGGAGTCTTGCCGAAATCGGCTTCCTCTGATTTGCCGATTAGAACCTCTCTAGGCTTGGCACCATCAGCCGGTCCGATAACACCGCGTTCCTCTAAGATGTCCATCAAGCGAGCAGCTCTGGCGTAACCGACGCGCAATTTTCTCTGAATGTAGGAAGTCGAAGCCTTGCCGGCGTGCAACACTTCCTCGCGCGCCTGCTCATAAAGTTCGTCGTCATCTTCAAGGGCTTCTTCGTCGTTAAAAGAAACTTGAGAGAATATCAGACTATCGCCATTGCCTTGGCCGGGGATTGCAGTGATATCTTGAGGAATTTCGGTCTCGTAGCTTTGGGCCAAGAACTTTACAACTTTTTTAACTTCAGTTTCAGAGATAAAGGCCGATTGAATTCGGGCGGGTTTGGACATTTCGCCAGAGAGATAAAGCATATCACCGGCACCCAAAAGTTTTTCGGCACCACCGGTGTCAAGAATGGTACGGGAGTCGATTTGGGACGAAACTTGGAGGGCGATTCGAGCCGGCACGTTGGCTTTAATAAGACCGGTAATAACATTGACTGATGGTCGCTGGGTCGAAAGAATCAGGTGAATACCGACGGCACGGCTCATCTGGGCAAGACGGACAATGGCCGATTCTAATTCTCGTGGATAAGAAGTCATAATATCGGCCAACTCATCGATGACAATCGCGATGTAAGGCATTGGTTCGGGCAATTTTTCGCCATCGGCAACTTCACCGTCCCGCTTCTCAAGCTTCTTCATTTCCGGCATTAAGACGGTCTTGTGGTAAGAATCAATGTCTCGCACGGACTCTGACTCGAGGATGTCATAACGTCGGTCCATTTCTTTAGCTGCCCACTTGAGGGCCAAGATTGCCTTTTTTGGGTCAGTGATGACTGGAGTGAGCAGGTGAGGGATTTTGTTATAAAGAGTAAGCTCGACTCGTTTCGGGTCGATTAAGATGAGCTTCATGTTCTCTGGAGAATTTCGGAATAAGAGGGAGGTGATGATGGCGTGGATGGTGACTGATTTACCGGAGCCGGTGGCGCCGGCAATCAAAAGGTGAGGCATTTTGGCCAAGTTGGCGAAGTGCGAAATGCCCGAGATGCCTTTGCCCAAGGAAACCATCAAAGGTTTTTCGGAGGTCTGGAAGTCGGGGCTCGAGAGTAGGGTAGCGAGGCCAACTGTACTTTTAATACTGTTAGGAATTTCGATGCCAACCAAAGATTTGCCCGGGATAGGGGCCTCGATGCGAATTGGGTGAGCTGCCAAAGCCAATGAGAGGTCGTTGTTCAAGGCGACAATACGGGAGAGTTTGACACCCTCAGCTGGTTTTAGGGAATAGCGGGTGACCGACGGGCCAATCGAGATCTCGTCCATCTCAACCGTGATGCCGAAGTTCTGCAAAGTGCGCTTGATGATGTTGGCGTTGGCTTTGATGTCACCGACCCCCGGTTTGCCTTTGTCGGTTTCAAGTAAGGAGAGAGGGATAGGGACAAATTTTTTGAATGAGATGTGTCGTGGAGTAAGGGCGATACCTTCGACCGAATCGGCCTCTTCACCACCTTTAACTTTTAACTTTTTAGGCTTTTCAATTTGAGTGGCCACTTCTTCATCCTCATCGTTTTCACTTTCTTCGTCTTCATCCGAATCAGATTCCGGCCCGACTTCTTCGTCCTCCAAATTTTCGCCACCGATAATTTTCATTTCCCTGACTTTTTCCTTTTTGTTGCGATTGAAAAGTTTCTGCCAGAGCCCGCCGAAGTGGGTGAGGAGGTTAGTGTCAAAAATTATAAACAGGGAAATCACCAAAAGGGCGGCTAAGATAATCAAACCGGCATACAGATCAAAAAGTTTGTAAATCGGGCTCGCGATTAGCGAACCAACCTCGCCACCTTTGCCCGGGGCAACCAATTCGACAATGCCAAGACCGGAGAGGAAAAAGATTAGCGCGCCGATGGCTTGCAGGGAATCAAAGTGGCGATCCAGCGATTTGAATAAACTAATGGCAAGCATTACCCCCAAAAGCGGCAAAAGAAAATAGCCGGCTCCTAAAAGGTAGTGGAGTAGTCCGTAAGTCTTTTCACCCAAAAAGCCGGCCTTGTCGAAGGCGGCTAAAATAAAAAATAAGGTAAAAACTGAGGCGATGATTGCAAAGACACCTTGCCTAGTTTCAGATTTTAAGTCACTAAATTTCCAAAATTTTCCACTACCACCTTCGGAATTTTCGGAGCGGTCTCTGTTTTTCTTTTTTGCCATAATTATTTGATTTGTTTGCTCAATTATAGCATCACGCTAGGGATAGTAGAAAATTTTGACATTAAAATAATTTGGCACACGACACCAATACACGAATGAGGACGAATGACACGAATAGCTGAATTCGTGTGTGCGTATTTGTGGTTTCGCTATTCGCATACTTTATTCGTGTGCCCTATTCGTAAGGGTTCCCAACTGCTTGCCTTTTATCTTGTCTTTTATATAATGGACCTGCCTAAAATGTCTTTTTGAATTTTTTAACAAAATCGTAAAAGACACCCATAAAGGACACTCTAATGGACAGTCAAAACCAATCAAATAAAGGACAAAGTTTACCCTCCTCCTATGTGACCTTTTTGCCTAATAAAGGCAATGAGAGCGCCTTTTTATATAAAAAGACAGAAAGGTTAGTGGCCGGGACTTATCTCATCAGCGACACTTTGCCGGAAGGTGAACCGATGCGTTTGGCACTTCGGTCTCAAGCTTTGCGTCTTTTAGAAGACAGCATGGATTTGATGTACCGTTCGCTCGAATCGGAAAGGAAAATTGTCCTTGATAATCTGTCTTCAGGGGTTTTGGAGTTGGTGGCTCTTTTAGAGGCAGGGAAGACTAGTGGTTTAATTTCGGTCTCGAACACTGAACTTATTCGAGATGAATTTTTCGGGTTTCTCGGGGCGCTCCGTAACTATGTTGAGAAACCAGCCTTGCCGATTTTTCCTCAAAACTTTTTTGCTGCGCCGGAAATGAGCTCGGTGCAATTAAACAGTAATAGCTTTTCAAATTTAAAGGACAAAGCCTTAAATAAAACCAGCGACGAAGCAGTTGGCGGGGTGACAAAGGGTCGGGCCCAGATCCGGTCTGTCTCTAATGTCGAGGTGTCGAAAGTTGAGAAGCAAGTCAAAAAGGACAGTCGCAGGGAGGTGATTATTAAACTTTTAAAAAATGGAAAAGAGCTTACAATTAAAGATTTTTCTGGTGTCATAAAAGACTGTAGTGAAAAAACCATTCAAAGAGAATTAATTGCGATGTTGGCCGAAGGTGTCCTTAAGAAGGTGGGCGAGAGACGTTGGAGTAAATATTCCTTGGTCCAAAAAGACTAATAATTTATAAAGGACATAAAGGACAAAAACGAGCCGAAGGGCTCGTTTTTGTCCTTTATGTTTCCTTAGAGGTTTTCAGTTTGTTTAATTTTGCCACTTTCGGTGGTTATCTTGGGTACAAAGAAACAGGGGAAGAATTCTTAAATTTTGCCCGGTTTTTCTCTATAATTTAAGGAGATTGGATTATACGGCCATTTTTGGTTGACTAAAGTGGGCCTTTTGGTATATATTAGAGCCACGGATAACCAGAAAATTGATAGGGCCAAAAAGCCCTTATTTTAGTTATCCACACGGTTTGTTTACAGTATTTCCTGTGGAGTTTATAATTCTGTATAGGCAATGTGAGGCGACATTTCTTTGGTATTGATTTACCAACGAAATTTGGCATATTGCTTAAACAGCACTCCATTATTTCAGTGCTCATCAGGTCGTTGAAAATTTAATATCGACCTTCAGAAATTTCTTGTTCCGTGAACCACTTCGACAAAGTGGTTAACCCTGTTTACGAAAGAATGTCCATGGATTCTGTCACTAGTCCGACGACCTTGTGTCGATAACAAAAGGTCCCGGAATAGTTGGATGCGATCGGAAAAATCTGAAAAGTTTTTCCGATTAAAAATTCGTCAAGTTTTTAATTTTGAAAATTTGCCGTCCGCGTTTGCAATTTGTTTTTAGTCGAAACGGTTGTGAGTCCGCGAAGAATAATTTCTTCCCAAAGGATTATTAGAACACAGATTAGAAATTTAAAAATTTATCAGAAAATTATTATTATGAGTATTACAAAAACTAAATCTGCAAAGATTTTTGCCGGCATCCTAGGTGTTACCTTGGCGCTAGCTCTCTTTGTAGGAGTAGGAGTTCAGACTGTAAGCGCCGGTGCGCTTACTGATGCGCAAGTTCAGTCAATCTTGGGTTTACTCTCAAGCTTCGGTGCTGATCAAAGTGTCATCAACAATGTCAAAGCTTCCCTAACCGGGAGCGCTCCAGTTTCAGCTCCGTCAGCAGGTTCTTACACTTTCACCAGAAGCCTCACTGTAGGTTCAACTGGTGCTGATGTAAAAGCCCTTCAGCAATTCCTAAACGGTAAAGGTTTCGCAGTCGCAGCTTCCGGCGCTGGTTCAGCTGGAAATGAGACTTCAACCTTCGGTCCTGCCACTAAAGCAGCTTTGGCTAAATTCCAAGCTGCTAATGGTATCAGCCCGGCAGTAGGTTACTTCGGCTCTCTCACGATGGCCAAAGTAAACGCCATGGGTGGCCCTGTTTCCACCGTCCCAACTACCCCGACTACCCCAACCACTCCGACAGCCCCAGTTGGTTCAGGTCTAACAGTTTCCGCTCCGGTTCAGCCGTCAGCTTCACTCGCTCCTTACAATGCAACTCGCGTTAAATTCACCAAAGTGACTTTGACTGCCAGTGCAGATGGCGATGTGTCTGTTAACGGTGTCACTGTTGAGCGAACAGGCTTGGCACAAGATGACAACTTTGCCGGAGTCGTCCTCATTGACGAGGATGGTTCCCAAATTGGAATCGCCAAGACTTTCAACTCAAATCATCAATTGACTTTGTCAGGCCCAGTAGTTGTTAAGGCCGGCACCTCAAAGACTTTGACTATCGGCGGTAACATGGCTGCACAAGCCACTGTTCACGCTGGTGAAGTCGCTTCTTTGACTGTCGTCTCGGTTTCAGCTAACGCCCCAGTCGCTGGAGTTCTTCCAATCACTGGCGCCGCTCACACCATCAACGCTACTTTGAGCCTCGGTACTGTCACCATGACTCGAGGTGGTTATGACCCAACTACTAGCCAAACTAAAGAAATCGGTACCACTGCGTACACTTTCTCTTCAGTAAAGGTTACTGCTGGTTCAGCTGAGAAGGTTTTCTTGCGATCAATTCGCTGGAATCAGACCGGTTCAGCTTCCGCTTCTGACATGGCCAACCTAAAGACTTATGTCGACGGTGTTAGCTACGATGCAGTTTCAAGTTCTGATGGTAAGTACTTTACTTCCATCTTCCCTGGTAACGGCATTCTAATTGATAAAGGTTTCTCAAAAGATATCTCTATCAAGGGTGACATCATTGGCGGTTCTTCAAGAACTATCGACTTCGATATCGCCAAGAGAACTGATATTGATTTGATGGGTGAGACCTATGGTTATGGCGTCACTCCTCCTCAAACCGGTACTTCTGTTCCTACTGCTGATACCGCGGCCTTCAGTTCATCTGAAGATCCTTGGTACGATGCTGCCCAGGTCACTATGTCTAACGGTACTATGACTGTTAGCGTTGATACTGTCGGCGCTCCGGCCACCAACATCGCTGTCAACGCTCCGGATCAAAAGATCGCGGGCTTCACAGTCGAGGTTAAGGGTGAGCCGATCACTGTTCAGACTATGGTATTCACTATCGCGACTTCGTCAGGAACCAACTCGTCAGTTTCAACTGATGGTTTGCTAGACAATGTCACCTTGGTTGATGCCAACGGCGCAGTTTTGGCCGGTCCGGTTGATGAGGTCACTGCTCGAACAGTCACCTTCTCTTCTACCGTCACCTTCCCAATCGGTGCCAACAAGTACTACTTGAAAGGCAAGTTGCCAACTGGAGTTTGGAATGGTTCCGTCTTCACTGCCGCAGCTAACCCATCAAGTGCCTTCACTACCGTTAAAGGCGTTAACACTGGTAACTCAATCACTCCGACCCCTAACGCTACTTTGACTGGTTCCCAGATGACCGTTCGTTCAGGTGCTCTTAGCATCTCGGTTTCTTCTTTGCCGTCAGCTCGATCAGTCGTTGCTGGTGCTCAGAAGTTCGAGTATGCTAGATACATCCTCGACGCAACCAACTCTGGAGAAGATGCTCGATTGACCAACATCGGTCTCTCATTGAGTGGTGGTGCTACCGCTACTTATTTGACCAGCTGTAATTTGTACGATGGTCAGTCATTAACTTCACCGATTGTCACTCAAAGTGCGGTTGATCCTTCAACCAGCAACGACAGTGACATTACCTTTACATTCTCTGGCAACGGCCTAGTTGTTCCAAAGGGAACCGCCAAGACTTTGTCATTGCGATGTAATTCATCGTCTTCAGCCACTTCAGGTAGCTTTATCTGGGGCATCAACGCCCAGTCTTCTTACACGGGAGTCACTGGCGTCACCTCGGGTGCTACGATTGCTGAAACCATCACTATTGCTGATGGCCAGACAATGACAGGTTCTAGCGCCGGTACCTTTACCGTCGCAGAAGACACCTCATTGCTCTACAAGATGGCCCAAGCCGGTGCTTCTGATGTTGTCATCGGACGCTTCGACTTTGTCGGTGCAACTGAAGATATCGATCTAAAGCAGATTGCTTTGAAACTGGCTTACACCGCTTCAAGTTCTCCTGCTGATATCTCAAACAAGGTCAAACTCTACAAGGGTAGTGTTTCTACCGCCAACTACTTGGGCGAAGCTCAATTCGGTGGTGGTAATCCTGACAACGCAACTTCAACCCTATCAACCCCGGTTAGACTAACCAAGGGTGGTGATTCAGTTCGAATCGTTGTCACGGCTGACCTCGGCGTTCAAGATCCTGATACTGGTACCCCTGGTGCTTTCATCGGTGTATCTGTAGATGGCTCGAATGTTGGTATCAACGGAACTTATGGTACTGGTGTTGATTCAGGTTCAACTGTTTCTTCAGGAACAACCTCCGATCAAACCTCTGATGGTTTGAGAATCTTCCGAACAGTGCCTTACATTACAGTTACCAGCAACGGTGGCACATTGTCCGCTTCAGCTGACCTGTACAAGTTCACTGTCACCAACCCAAATAGCCGATCAGTAGTCTTCCAGAAGTTCACATTCTCACTTGCTACAACAGGTGGCAATGTTAACGGCTTCACTCTCTACGGCGATTCAGTGGCCTTCAATACCTCTGCTGTCACTGTCAACTCAACCGAGGGTGATGTCTTGGAAATTACTGCTAGTGGAACCTCAGAAGCTCAAATCATTCCAGCTAACAGCTCAAAGACTTACATCTTGAAGGCTTCAACTGCGACTGACACCGCTTCTGTGTCGGAGTCTGTTAACCTCGCCCTTCTCGCTGACACCTCATACCCTTCGTTGGCAAACAACATGGGTACGGTCACTTCAGTCGAACTTGGCGCTGCTAACACCGATAACATCGTCTGGTCGCCGTTCTCGACCACAACCCCTGTCGCTACAGCTGCTACACAAAGCAACCTAGACTGGACCAACGGATACGGTATGCCTGGATTCCCATCCAATACCGCCTTCCCAATCCAGACTTGGACACGGGCTAACTAAACCGTTAGGATCAATTTATACGAAAGTATAGGTTGAAGGTTTCGAAAACCACCCCGCAAGGGGTGGTTTTTGCATTTCCGGCTTTTGTGTTAATATTTTCCTACTTATGACTAGAACCAAAAAAATTGTTTATATTTTAATCATCGTTGTGGCGTTAGGGTTAATTGCTTATTTGGTTATGACCAACTTGGTTGGTAAAACTCCAACTTCGCCGGTCTCCGAGGTGGCAACTTCAACTGTGTCAAAAGTTGTCTTGCCGGTGCCAAACCTTGATCGGCCGGTTGTCTTTCCGGCCGGCACTGACCCGATTATCCAAGCGGCCAACTCTCAAAAAATCCAAGAGCTCATCGCTGACTTAAAAGTTAATCCCAATTTTGCTGAACGCTGGCTAGCACTCGGGATTTATCGGAAAGGGAATCAGGATTATGTTGGAGCCAAAGAGGCCTGGGAATACGCTGTCGCATTAGACCCGGGCGCCTCTGTCTACTACGGTAATCTGGCAAACTTGTACTCAATGTATCTAAACGACCCAATTAAGGCCGAAGCGAACTATTTAAAGGCTATTGAGCTTGACCCGGCAATGTCATATTTGTATTTTCAGACAGCCAACTTCTATCTCGAAGTCTTAAAAGACAAGGCCAAGGCTCGGGCAATTATTGAAAAGGGGATTGCTCAAAATCTTGGCGACCAATCCCTCCTCGATCTCCTCAAATCCATCTAACACACAAGGGAGCCCTATGGCATAGGGCTCCCTTGTGCAAGACAACTACGGCTAAAAATCTAGGTTTTTGTAGTCTAACCAGTTGTTAATCATTGACTGAAAACCCTTAGCTGTTTCAAAATACTCGGGAAAGCCGTTTTTGTTTAAGATTTTCTCTTCTTCTCGATTTGAATTCAGATAATCCAGGTAGCTCGAGTGTTTGTAATTCGTTAAGTGTTTTTTAGCTTTTTCAATATCCTTAATTCCGTCTTCCTTCCACTTTGAGTCGATTAATTTGACGGGATTCAGGTGGATGTAGGCTAGCAGGTATTTCAAATAATCATCACCATTGACATGCTTGGCTTTAAAGCGGCCCTCAAAAAGTGTCCCAGAGCGTTTGTGTTTTTTATTAAAATATTTAGAATGCGAGGTCAAAAGTTTCCGCATAAATTTTGTGATATTTCCATCAGACTTTTCTCTGACGAGTAAATGGAAGTGGTTTGGCATGAGGCAGTAAGCGCCAATATCGACAAGGGTATCGTTTTTGACGAAACTGAAAGCATTTGAGGGCGTTTCGCGCAAATTAACAGGGGAGACACTATTTGCTAGATATAAAAATTTGGTGAATCGGGCGTAGTCGTAAGGTTCCAGAAATATTTCACGCTTGTCAGCTCCGCGGTTGTATAGATGATAAAATTCTCCAGGGGCAAAACTGAGGTCTCTAAACATCCTCGGATGATAACATAAGACGGTCTTACGCGTAAGACCGTCTTATGTAAGTTATCCACACAAGGGCATAGATTTGCGCGGTTTGGAGGGTTTTCTTTGGTACAATTGTCTAATCGTGGCCAACTTCTAAGTATGGAGGATATTTTTTTAAAGCCTCCGGTTAAAAAGTTTTTTCTAATTTTGTGGCAAGTGTTCTTGGGTCTAGCCGCGACTTTTGCGGTTTTTATTTTTTCTTTAGTCCTGGCCGCTCTTGGGGCACTTTTTGTGAAGTGGCTTGATCCTTTAGGTTACTACGCCCTTTTGGTGGGCGGGCCGGTTTCCTCCTCTGGTTGGCTGTCGGTCGGCTTTCTCACTTTTTGTTTGATTTTGATTCCGGTCGGACTGGGGATTTTTGTGGCGAGAGATGCCGGTAAGCTGAAAAAGAATGGAATTGAGGTGCGACCGGCTTGGTGGGGAGTCGGATCGGCCCTGCCGAGCTCGGTTATCATTTTGCCGTTCTATTTCGTATTGCGTAGCCAAGTCTGGGCAAATAAATTGTCTCAATCAGACCCGGCCGCCGTTATGTTGAAAAAGGGTTGGAAGTGGCCTTGGGTTATTTTGATTATAGTCGTGGCTCCTGGCATTTTTAACTTCATTCAGACCGAACTCGAGCGGCCGGGGACTGAAGCTGCCGTGGTGAAAATTCACACGACCAAATTGACACTTGATGATGTGTTGGGCAAGAATTTGCCGCCGGAGCCCGGGGCGGAGGCGGCTCAGGCGACAATTGCGGGGATTGATGAGAATAAAAATGGGATTAGGGATGATGTCGAGCTGGCGATTTTTAAAGAATACCCAAATTCGGCTAAGACTAGGGCAGTACTTTTGCAGTACGCTCTGGCTTTGCAGATGGAGATGACACAGGAGATTGTTAATACGGAGACGGTTACCGAAGCTATAACTGAGTTAAGTAGGGCAGATACCTGCCTTGCCGACCAGTTAGTTCCAAGAAAATCCGCAGAATCGTCTAGGGATTATTCTGATTTAGAAAAAATTGATTTGTATGTAAAGTTTGTTGAAAAGATTCAATTCAATACTGAGCCTAGACTGGCAGCAAGAGATAGTTTTTATAAAAAATTAGGTAGTTTTGGGGAATCTACTAATGCAGTGTGTGATCTAGACAAAGCAACACTGCCTAATTAAAGTATGATGTTCAGTTTTTTGACAAAAGTAATTTTTGCCTCGGTTGTACTGTTTTTTGCCTTTTCATCATCAGTTTTTGCACAAGCTGAAGACGGGTGTGAAATAAGTGGTTATAGCATTCTTACAATAAACGGGATTCTAACTAATGAGGTTAGTGCTAGAGAAAATAAAGATGCATTAAAAAAACTTTTACCTGCTAAATATAATAATGAGCGAGTAGTTGTCGATTTTCTCTGGAACCCATCACACCTTGGCGGAGGCGGGGATTTTGCGAAGACTGTTGAGCAAGGATTGTACGATAATGAGACTGTCGTTGACTATGACTTGATCGAAATGCTGAAGGTGGCGAGCGAGAAAGTCCAAACTCAAAAGCTGTTAATTGTTGCCCACTCACAGGGCAATTTTTATGCCAACAATTTTTATGATGTGGTGGCCGACCAAGCCGGTGGAGTACCCAAGGGCTCCCTCGGAGTTTACGGGGTGGCAACTCCGTCTGGGCGAGTGGCAGGAGGCGGAAAATATCTGACTTCGACCAATGATCTGGCAATTGCAAAAATTGTCGGGAAGATTCTAGGAAGAAATATTTTACCACCCAACATTGAGATTCCGGTGCACGAAGGAGACGAATTCTGGCGGCACGATTTTTCACAAATCTATTTAAAGTATCAAGGCGCTCGGGTTGTGAGCGATATTCGAGAGGCGCTTGATAGGCTTAAAAATAACGATACTCAAGTTGCCGATAAGCCTTGTATCGATTCACCAGCTTTTTCAATCAAGCAGGTTGCCAAAGGCGTTGCGTTCGGGGTTTTCGACCCAATTTTTGGTGGTACTGAAAAGGTGATGGTGGCGACTGTCTCCGGTCTTTATCAAGGCGGCTTGGCTGTTGCTAAGGCCGGGGTCTGGACTTTCAGTACGCTTGCTCAATTTGGAGACTTTGTGGCGAGCACAATTTCCTCGGTGTTTGCCGGCTCAGCCGACAGCGTCGCTTTGTCTGGCAACGTGGGATTGGCGCTCTCGGCGATTGATAAAGCGAGAATTGATCAAGCAATAATTGATTCAAGGAATAGGATTTTAGCTGAAAGGGTCTTGGTTCCAAATGCCTCCAATTCGGATCAACCCGTTGTCGTTGCCTTAGCGCCAGAGGATTCGGAGCAAAACTCTGAATTGGTAGATGAGCCTGAAAGCCCAAAATTAATTTTTATCGGACCGACAATTATTCCCGGGTATGGCGGAGGGATTCCTTTTAAACCTCCCCCAGTTGCGGTTCCGGTCGAGGCCGAGGTGTTAGATGATTTAAGTTCGCCGCCACCTCCGGCACCCGGTCTTACCGGTTCGCAATGTCTGGCCTCGCTCGCGACCGATGGCTGTCTTTTGGCAACCACAACCTTGCAGTTTTCTTGGGCACCGGTTGAGGGTGCCCAATTTTACGCTCTTGACCAGAACGGCGTCTATTCAACAACCACTGAAACGGCCGTTCAAGTTGTCGCACCGGATTTTAGCGATTACATTTTTGGTGTTTCGGCCGTTGATACTTTGAATCAAACGAGCGCTACTAGCACACAAACCGTTTCGGTGGCCACAATTCCCATTGCTATTAACGAAATTGCCTGGATGGGCACTGGGGCGTCGGCGAGTGATGAGTGGCTGGAAATTAAAAACAATACTGACCACACGATTGATTTGTCACAGTGGGAAATTCAGGCTACTGTTGGCACACCGCACATCGCTCTCTCTGGTGTGATCAGGCCTCGCGAGTATTTGGTTTTCGAGCGGACCAATGACGATACAATTACTGATGTTCTGGCCTACCAAGTTTACACCGGTTCGCTCGGCAACAACGGGGAACAGCTTAGCCTGTCTTACGCTTCGACCACTCTGGACCAAACGCCGGCAATTTCTTCCGGAGGTTGGGCTGCCGGTTCAAATGTTAGTAGTACCACTCGAGCGACCATGGAGCGTTTTGCCTCAATGGAAAGTGGTTTGAACTTGAGTAATTGGGGTACCAATTTGGGATTTATCAGGAACGGTTCGGATGCTGATAGCAATGAAATAAATGGGACACCAGGCGAAAGAAATAGTGTTAATTATCTCATTAATAAGGGCCAGGATATCCTCACAGACCTGTCTCTCGGCGATGATGAGTCCATTTATATTGTCACCAATCAACAAGAAGTTAGTGCTTCTAGTACGCTGTCAATTGAGCCGGGGACAATCATCAAGTTTAAATCTTTAAGCAGTCTGGATTTTTTTGGTCAACTTCAGGCCAATGGTACGGTCGATAACGAAATAACCTTTCAGGCATTCGATGGTGGTCACGCTGGCAGTCTCAATTTTAAGGATGCTATCGGCACGAGTACAATTTCAAATGCTAATTTTGAAAATCTCGAAGGGGTGAGTGTTTACGGAAACGCTCGTTTGGACATTAGTGATACAGATTTTACTAATAACGAGTCGGGTATTGAGGTCTATGACAACGGTGTGGCAGTCCTCAATAATTTAAACTTTGCTAGTACTACGCGGGAAGCCGTTTCGGGTTATGATTTGGCCTCGATTTCTCTCTCATCCTCGACAATCAGTAATACTTTACAGACCGACGCCGTCGGTGTCTACGGTGGTAAATTTACAATGTCTTCCTCGACAATTGATGGTGTGTCTGGCGGGGATGCCATCTCTGTCTATAATACTGATGTTCTGGTTAAAAACTCGGTGCTGAAAAATGGCGAGAGTGATGGGGTGTCGGTTTACAAAGGTACGGTCGAAATCCAAGATTCAACAATCTCCGGTTTTACTAATGGGTCAGGAGTTGATATTTATAGGCCAGATGAACCGGTAAAGATTTCAAATACCGAAGTGACTGGAAATGAAGTCGGGGTAATGTTGGATTCAGAAGATTCAGTCATCATTGATTCTGAGTCAAATGTTCACGACAACGGAACGAGCGAGGCGGATAATATTGTTTTTTAGGGATAGCTGTGCTATTTTTACGAAATGAAAATGCTGAGTCATTCTTCCTAGTGCGGCGAAGTAATCCCTCGGAGTCAGGCAAGCCCTAAGCGTAAGCTTGGGGCCTTTTTTCTTCATACCATATACCTTATACTATATACATAATACCTATCTTTCCATGCGCTACTTCGACAAAACCTTTTTCAAATTTCTCTTTGGCTTCGCCCTGGTTATATTAGTGAGCCTTTCGTTGGTATTTGCTGTTGGGATTTACGAGACCGGCCATCCTGAGTCGGCAGGGCAGTATCAACTTTTTGAACAATAAAAGAGGGGGTTAATATTCGTGTGCCCTATTCGTGAGGGTTCTTAACTGTTTGACAAAAAACTGCCTTGTGATAATCTTTCATTTACAAGGCCAAAGACAGCAGGCGAGTTAGTTACAAGTTCATCAAGTTAAAAAGTTCATAAAGTCGCGGATAATTGCTTCGGACTTGAAGAACTTTATAAACTTGAGACTTTATAACTAGCGATAAGCTCCTGCCGAGGTTTAAACTCTCAACTGAGTTTCTCTTTGTTTCGGCCTTAACAGGTCGATTTTTGTTAGTTTTTGTCAGCGATTTTGCCGGCTAAAAGCTAACAGCTAACAGCTAACAGCTAACAGCTAACAGCTAATTAATATGGCAGTATCAAAACAGAAGAAAGGTGAAATTCTGGAAGGTCTCAAAAAGATTTTCAAGGAGGCCAAAACGGTGGTCTTTGTGAACTTTCACAAATTGACTGTCGCTGACGCCACCGCTTTGCGCAATGAATTGCGAAAAGTTGGCGTCAACTATCTGGTCGCGAAAAAGACTTTGACTCGAAAAGCTTTGGAGCACACCAAAACACAGGGGGAGTTGCCGACCTTGGAAGGCGAGATGGCTTTGGCCTATCTCAAAGAAGGTGATGATATCACTTCGCCAGCTCGAGGTATTCACGAATTCAGCAAGACTCACAAGGATGTCATCTCAATTATGGGTGGCGTTTTTGAGGGAAAGCTCATCGGCCAAGAGGAGATGAAAGTCATCGCCCTTATCCCTGGTATGCAGACTCTGCGAGCGCAGTTTGTTAACGTCATCAACAGTCCGATTCAAGGATTTGTTATGGCACTAAGTGAAATTGCAAAGAAAAAAGCGGCTTAAATGTAAAATGTAAATCTCAAAAATCAAAATGACAATTCAAAATGTAAAATAATAATTCTTTAGTTTTTAGCTTTACATTGTCATTTTACACTTTGATTTTTCCATTTTGAATTATTAAAGACTAATAAAAATTCTATGTTAGAGGAAACAAAAAATGCTGAAGCTACGGTAGCGGTCCCGAGTAAGTTTAAGGACATTGTTGAGTCAATCGACAAGATGTCAGTAGTTGATCTAAACGAGCTGGTCAAATTATTGGAAAAGAAGTTCGGTGTTTCAGCCGCAGCTGTTGCTGTTGCTGCTCCGGCCGCCGGCGGTGCCGCAGCGGAAGAGAAGTCAACTTTCAACGTTGAGCTCAAAGATGCCGGTGCCAACAAAATTGCCATCATTAAAATTGTTAAGGAAGTCTTGGGCCTTGGTTTGAAAGAGGCTAAAGACATGGTAGATGCCGCTCCTAAAATGTTGAAGGAAGGTGTCAAGAAGGAGGATGCCGAGAAGATCAAGAAAGATATCGAGGCAGCAGGAGGCAAGGTCGAATTGAAGTAGTAGATTCAGGAATCTGGATTCAGGATTCAAGAATAAATTCAAAAAATCGCCCTAAAACATTTTGTGAAGCAAAATGTTCGGGCGAACAAAAACTCCCAGCGGGGAGTTTTTGTTTTAGCCGGGCGATTTTTTGGTGCATTAAAAAACCGAGGCAGGAGGCCTCGGTTGGGTTTCAATTAGTCGGTGAGCTTTTTAATCTGCGCCCGCAGATCCTTGAGCAGAGCTCGTCGGGTGCAGGTGGCGTCCACCTCATCGGCGCCATTCCAGACTTCCATCACCTCGATAGCAATCCGCCAGACCAGTTCGGAGTAGGTGAGCTCGATTGCGGGGTTGCCTTTCTCTTTTGCTTCCCGGATTGCCGTCATCAAATCGGTACTGACAGCGAGCAAAATCTGCGAGTCCAACTCTTCATTGGGCGGGGTAATCTTTGTGGCGTAGGCGAAGGACTGTAGGATGCCTTCCCACGCCCAAAGGGGTAGTACAATTTTGATTTTTTTCATGGTGCGGTCTTTCTGTTGCCAATAATACATATCAGTAAAATTTTGTCAATATTTAGCCAAAAGCTTGGCTGATGCTACAATAACCTTAACAGTTTGTGGGTCAGCTCGTTTCATTTTTATTTTGGCTAGCGAGGAGCGCGTGGGCAATTCTGATTGTCCACAGCGTCCGAGCGAAGACAAACTATAGGTCTAATACCCCGAGGCCTTGCCGCATGGGCCTATATAAGTTCGTGTCGAAAGCATGAATTATGGTTTTCGTTTTTTAAAAACTGTTAATACTTATCAACTAAATATTCTTTTGGGATGGATCCCGTTAGAAATATTTTGTTTCAAGGGCGGGAGTTTGGTGGTTAATTGTCAGATTGAGAAAGGGTTTAGTTCCAGTGAGATTAGACGGAAATGCCTACGCAAAAAGTCTAATATGCGTAAATTATTATTAGATCTAACAAATAGAAAAATGTTTCAACAAGGGAGTTCGTTGAGCATTTCCTATTTCTAACGGGATGGAAATTCTAGAAAGACTGTTTGGTCATACAATTAAGGTCAAGTTAATGCGGCTTTTTATCTTTAATCCTGACGAAGCTTTTACCTTGGAAGATGCCACTCATCGGGTGAAAGGGGCCAGGGACCCTGTCCGTTCAGAGATTGTAGGTCTGGAGAAGACCGGCCTGGTGAAAAGGACTAATTTTATAAAAGATGTTGAAGTTCGGAATCGCAAGGGCGAGAAGGAGAGCGAAAGGCGCAAGGTGGCCGGCTTTACTCTGGACAAAAGATTTAGATATTTGAGCGCCCTCCAAAACCTGCTTCTTGATACTTCGCCGGCGGTTTCAAACCAACTATTGAAACGGCTGAAAAAGTCCGGTCGGATTAAGTTGGTGGCGGTAGCCGGCGTGTTTGTCCAAGATTATGACAACCGGATTGATTTGTTGGTGGTGGGAGACAGGCTGAACCGGGTCTCAATTGATCAGACCATGCGAACAGTCGAGTCGGAAATTGGTCGGGAGCTTAAATATGCAGTCTTGGAGACGGCCGACTTTAAGTACCGAATCGGGGTCTGCGACAAGCTAATCAGGGATATTTTTGATTACCAGCACCGGATCTTGCTCGATAATATTGGGGTTAATTACAAGTAATTCTAATAGAAATGGCCCCAGAATGGCTGTCGCAGCCATTCTGGGGCCATTTCTCGTCTATTTTATCCACAGATTTCCGAAAAATCGGCTTAAAAATGGTATAATTGCACAAAGCATAAAAGGTCGTTTGGTTTTGTATTTTCAAAGCCAATCATTATGCAGACAGGCCGAAAGGCCACATTATTATCAATTTTGACACTAAACTGCGCTCCTTTAATAAATGCGCAGACATTAACTAATAAATAATTATGATATTAGAAACCTGGGGCAATGTTCTCGGCCAATCCTTTCAGAATGTTTGGCTAGGCGTCGCCGAATTTATCCCAAATTTGGTCGTAGCCCTTATTATTTTCATCGTTGGTTGGTTGGTTGGCGTGCTTTTGGGCAAAGTTGTTGCTCAAATCGTTCGCTCGATCAAGCTTGACACCGCCTTGCGAAGCGCCGGTTTTGAGACCCTAGTCAACCGTGGTGGCTTTAATTTGGATTCGGGCGCTTTCATCGGCGCTTTGGTCAAGTGGTTCTTCATTATCGTCTTTTTGGTTGCCTCTCTTGACGTTCTTCATTTGACTCAAGTTAACGCCTTCCTAAACGATGTTCTTGGCTACTTGCCTCGAGTTATCGTGGCAGTTCTGATTCTTTTGGTTGGAGTGGTTGTTGCTGATGTTATGCAGAAGATTGTTGTCGGCGCTTCTAAGGCTGCCGAAATGAAGTCTTCAAATTTCCTCGGTGCTGTCACAAGATGGGCCATCTGGATTTTTGCTGTTTTGACTGCTTTGCTCCAATTGGGTATCGCTGTTCAATTCATTCAAACTCTCTTTACTGGTGTGATTGTAGCTTTGGCTTTGGGCTTTGGTTTGGCCTTCGGTCTCGGTGGTCAACAGGCTGCTTCCGGCTATCTGGAAAAGATGCGACATGAGATTTCTGATAAGCATCATAATGCCTAAGGAAAGCCGCTAGCTTTTAGCTACTAGCTGTTAGATAAAAATCCTAAAGCAAATTAAGAAAGTTGCTCGGGTAAAGAAAAAACCGCTTCGAGACTTGCTCGAGGCGGTTTTGGTTTCAGCAGACCTTGTCCTTGGCCAATTGGGCCAGGAGCTTGTATAAACCAGCTTCAAAGTGTTCCTGGGTCATGGATTCTTTCGGGCTAAACTCTGAAGGCAAAGCTCGTGGCCAAAGCAATTGCTCAAAAGGAACATCCTTGTTGGTCCCGTTCTCGGTTACCTCCAGTGCTTTTCTGATCTGTTCGTCGTTCTGGACTTGACGAAACTGGTAGAGCCAGACACAGATGGCGATTTGGTCGTCAGTGAGACCGACCGGAACTCGGCTGGGACTGAAGAAGAGATGTAGCGCCCCTTGTGCAGCCCGATTTTTCTGCAACAGTGCCGTTCGTTGGTAGTCCCGCATTACCGCTTCTTGGGAAAAGTCCAGAGGTGGCTTCTCGAGGAAGCCGTCCAGGCTGTCGTGCTTGGCTTTCCTGATTTTTCGATAAAGAAAGAAAACCGAACTGAGGGAGATGAGTAAAAAAGCGAATCCGATAAACGGAGAGATTGAGTATTCGTACATAAAGAACCTTTCCTTTCCTAAAATTGATGATACTGATATAAGTAGATTTTGTCAAATAGAAAAACGCCGGCACAAAGGCGGCGTCTGAGATGGGGAAGAGAAAATTACTCGTGTCGGTTATCGTGTCCCGAACAAAATCTGCGGTAGGGATGACTGCCCGAATTGTCGGTCGGTCCAGTTTCGCCCTTGAAGGCTTCCTGGAGCTTTCCTTTTTGCCAGGCCTCGATTTTGTAGGTGAAGATTATGAAGGCCAGCCAAAATACGAAGATTAACGAAACTGGGGCTGGGGAGATTCGGTCGCAAGCCCAGAGGATGCCAAGAATTAGGCCCAAAATGCCGGTGATGAATAGTCTCATTTGTATCCTTTCGGAGGGAGGTTTCTGTAAAAAGAATATAATTTAATGGGGAAGGGGTCAAGGAGACGTAATGTATCATGACCTTCGCAACACCTAGAGAGTAAAATATGGAAATGTCATACACACAAAACCCTAATATGCCAAAGGTAAGGAGAGATGCAGTGAATCTGGTGAAATATCGCCATTGGT
>Ga0172379_10000913_pt1 | contig 66023 bp, 66 predicted proteins | sample GrowelOW334metaG_FD_119756 | JGI IMG/M metagenome (GOLD analysis project Ga0172379, IMG submission 119756) | Groundwater microbial communities from an aquifer near a municipal landfill in Southern Ontario, Canada - Groundwater well OW334 metaG | ecosystem: Environmental > Aquatic > Deep... | reverse complement strand
CTGTGAGATAATAGCAACAAGTCAAACTTTATTCAAGATACATCTCTGGCTGGGTTATTGTTAGGCCTTGTATGTGCAGTTATACTGGATTTATTAACTTAAATATGCCCAAGCACGATTACTCTCAAAGAAGTTACATCGTTGTCCCGTACGATCCAAGTTGGCCGATTAAATTCGAAAAAATTCGTGACACCATTTCACCTATTTTTGGAGACATTGCAGAAAGCATTGAACATGTTGGCAGCACATCCATCCCGGGCATGGCAGGTAAACCGACAATTGACATTCTTGTTATCGTCAAAGACATTTCTGCCGTCGATGCATTGAATCCCAGAATGGCTGAGCTGGGATACGAGGCCTTGGGTGAATATGTCGCGCCCGACGGTCGACTATTTACGTTAGAGAAAAATGGAGATCGACTCGTGAATATCCACTGCTTCCAGTCCGACCATCAGAAGACGAGACGGTTTCTGTCTTTGCGAGAATATCTCCTGACGCATCCGGAAGAAGCAAAGACGTACGCTGAACATAAATTGGATTTGTATCGCCGATATCCGACCGACTACGGTGCATACCGTCAAGCAAAAGACGCCTATATGAAAGATTTGGATGAGCGGGCTGAGAAATGATAGTCTGCTACCCATTCCAATGAAAGCATGCTATGTTATAAGCAATCAAGAAATTGCTGTGGCACAAATTTTTTTTATTTATATCTTGCCCGCCAGCTGTAAAGAAACGCGTATGAAAATATTTGAAAATGTTTTAGCTGGTGTAGCAGTTCTCTCAGTAGTACTTGGTCTTACTGGACCGATGGCGGCGCTCGCGGCCGGCCCGGCCGCAGTAAATCTTGGGACAGCGGGCAATTTTGTGATTCTGACAAAGTCAGGAATCTCAACCACAGGAGTCACTGCGATTACCGGAGATATTGGCGTGAGTCCAATCGCCGCAAGTGCCATAACTGGATTTGGATTAACCATGGATGTCTTGAATACATTTTCGACGGCCGCTCTGGTGACTGGAAAAGTCTATGCATCCGACTATACGACTCCAACGCCAGCGACGATGACCACGGCGGTCAGCGACATGCAAACCGCGTACACCGATGCCGCGGGGCGGACACTGCCTACGGCGACTGAACTGGGTGCCGGAAATATTGGTGGGATGACACTGGCTCCCGGACTTTATAAATGGGGGACCGGCGTAACCATTCCAACGGATGTTACCCTCTCGGGCGGCGCCAATGATGTTTGGATCTTCCAGATAGCGCAAAATCTTACCGTGAGTTCTGCGGCGCACGTTATCCTGAGCGGCGGCGCAAAGGCGGCTAACATATTCTGGCAGGTCGCTGGCCAAACGACACTTGGAACGACATCTGTCTTTAATGGAAATATATTGGATCAAACATCGATCGTGTTGGAGACGGGAGCTCAACTCAATGGCCGGGCGTTAGCACAGACCGCCGTCACCTTGGACTCAAACGTGGTTACCGTGCCAGCTTATGTAGCTCCAACCCCTACTCCGACACCAACACCTACCTCAACCTCTACCACAACCCCTACTCCGACATCGACGCCGTCTTCTTCCACGGTCCCATCCCCGTTTTCCGCCCCAGCCGTTGACTCCTCGCTTCTTCAAAATCTTCAAAACATGGGGATCGCGGTTCACTCCTTGGTCAAGCTTGCGGATGACGGCAATGCCAACACCCAGGCGGATTCAGCCGTGTACTACGTTGGGGCAGACGGCAAGCGTCATTCTTTCGCAAATTCACACATCTTTTTCTCCTGGTTTACAGACTTCAACGGAGTGCGTGTGATTACTCTTCAACAGTTAGCGAACCTTCCACTCGGCATCAACGTCCGTTACAAGCCGGGTTCAAAAATGGTCAAGTTCACCACCGATCCAAAAGTTTACGTCGTCTCTCGAGGCGGAGTTCTCCGCTGGGTGAAGACAGAAGGAGTTGCGGCGGCTCTTTACGGAAGCCTTTGGAACAAGGGCATTGATGATCTCTCCGATGCGTTACGCAATAGCTACACGTTTGGAGCCGATGTGAATAATGCTTCAGACTTTAACCTAAGCTTGCAGGAATCATCGGTCGGAAATATCAGCGCGGATTACGGATTGTAGGAAAAAAACAGCCCGCGGGCTGTTTTTTCCATCCTGTTACGTATCTAAAAAAGTAAATTAATTCTAACAACATCTTTATGCTTTGGACCATCGCCGTCATACTTATCATCTTGTGGTTACTCGGAATAGTTACTTCCTATACCCTGGGTGGCTTTATTCATATTCTACTCGTTATTGCCATTATCGTGGTACTCGTTCGATTGATCAGAGGCGAAAAGGTGCTATAAATTTTTTTGATCATTTCTAATGAACAATCTATGGATTCATACAATTCACCGAGCACGAAACCGTTATATCGCGGCACTCAAATAGTTTGGTATATCGTTGGACTCATTGAGGTGCTATTGACTTTTCGTTTAGTGCTAAAACTTTTGAGCGCGAATTCCGGAGCTGGATTTACGAATTTTATCTATCTCGTGACTCAACCTTTGGCATATCCATTTTTGAGCGTTTTCGGCATAAGCCGTGTTGAGGGAAGTATCTTTGAATGGACAACGCTCCTTGCGATGTTTGTGTACTGGCTCATCGGATGGGGCATTATTAAGCTCCTCGTGATGGGCAAGACTGTTTCGACGCCGGAAGCCGCGACTAAGTTAAATGAGCAAGATAAATAAGAAGCTACCATTTTAACAAGTCTTTTTGTTCCGTGAACAGGACGGCTTTTTTTCCGGCAGCATAGTTCTTGGAGTCGAGGTCATGGATAGCTGACACGAGAGTGTCGTAGGGGAAACGTAGGCCCTCGCCGTTCTTGGTTCCGGGGTCGTTGACGATGAAAACGCCATCCGTATCATCGTATCCGGTCAGAACAAACACGTGATAGTCCGGACTGAAAGCGTCGTAGTGCGGATTTTTAAGGTCGGGCGCATACACCGGGACGATGATAGGGTGACCGGCGGCTAGTTCATTTTTCAGGATATCTTTCGTTGGGTCAGAGACCAACTTCGTGGTCCAGGGCAGGTCTAAATCGACGATCAGCTGTGAAATGGTCGCCAGCGATTCGTCCTTGCTGACCTTGATTTTATCGTTCTTTACCTTGAGGATCGCCTTGATCTTCAATACAGCTTCGTCGCGTTTGATGGGGTTATTCGCGTAAAAACTACTGACCATGTAAATAGAAGTCTCCTCGCAGGCATTCTGCCACGGTTCGGACCAGTCACCGCTGGGTGCCTGACTGGTAAAGGGAACGTTGATGTTGGTTTTGGTAGGTGCGCCACATCCAGTCAGCAAAAAGCAGGCCACAAAGGCAGCAACTGATAGTTTGTGCATAGGCTTGAAGTATACTATGATCATAAATGAATTGATATGAATTTCAGATTCCGTCCTTCGAAATTGGCCAGTATTATATCCGTATCGCTTTTATTGATCACGGCGGTCTTGGTCTATGTTTTTCTAAAACCTTCCATTTTTTCTCGCGTTCCTGGTAATCAGACGGGACTCCCTTACCAAAATTCCGCTCTATCGACCGAAGAAAGAGTAACTGATCTGATGAGCAGAATGACGAGCGCGGAAAAGATTGGGCAAATGGCTCTGATAGAAAAAAACAGCGTCAGCGATCTAAATGATATCGCAAGGTACGGGTTGGGAGCACTCATGAGCGGGGGTGGCGGCAAACCGGATGACAATATGCCCGAGGGTTGGTTGCGGATGGTCAAGAATTTTCAAAATTACAGCCGTAAAACCAGGCTAGGCATACCTCTGTTATATGGCGTAGATGCCAATCACGGCCACAGTAATATTCCCGGAGCAACCATCTTCCCGCATTTTATCGGCCTTGGCGCAACTAAAGATCCGAATTTGGTCAGGGATATAGCCAGGGCAACCGCCGAAGAAGTGGCGGCGACTGGCATCAATTGGGTTTACTCTCCCGATCTTGATGTTGTTCAGGATACGCGGTGGGGCAGAACCTATGAGACTTTTGGTTCAGATTCAAGCTGGGTGGGTATTCTGGGCCAGGCGTACATAGACGGATTGCAATTTTATGATCAAACCGGATTAAAAATAGCCGCCACGGCCAAGCATTATATCGGTAACGGTTCTACGGCCTGGGGTAGTTCCACGAATAAGAATTTTTTTATCGACCAAGGGAACTCCAAGATTAGTGAAGACGAATTAAGAAAGATTCACCTCGAACCTTTTAAACAAGCGGTCGCGGCCAATGTTAAATCCGTTATGGTGGGACTGAACGAATGGAACGGGGAGAAGGTTTCCACCAACAAACACCTTCTGACAGATATTTTGAAGCAGGAGCTGGGCTTTAAGGGTTTTGTGGTTTCTGATTGGTATGGAGTTTATGAGAAAGAGCCAGATAAATATAAGGCACTCGTAAAAGCGATCAATGCAGGAGTCGACATGGTTATGCTTCCTTTCGACTATAAATTTTTCTCTGAAAGCATGCATCAGGCCTTGGCGCAAGGTGATATCAGCCAGGCGCGGGTTGATGACGCGGTGCGAAGAATATTAGAAGTTAAGTTTGAAATAGGGCTATTCGACAAGCCCGCGGCTGATACGTCAGATTTAAAAACTATCGGCTCTAAACCTCATAGGGAGCTGGCACGGAAAGCGGTCAGGGAATCCCTCGTCCTGCTTAAAAACAATCACGCGGTCCCGATTTCCAAGACCACCCCTAGAATTTTGGTGTCCGGTTCCGCAGCTGATAATATCGGTCAGCAGTCAGGCGGTTGGACGGTGGAATGGCAGGGTATCGATGGCAATTGGATACCCGGTACAAGCATTTTAAAAGGCATCCGGGACATGGTATCTCCTAATTCCAAAGTGGAGTATGACCTAAAGGGAAATTTTTCCGATCAGGCAGGGCTGGCTGATGTGGGCATAGCCATTGTGGGAGAAACCCCTTACGCCGAAGGGTGGGGTGATAAAAAAGATTTAAAGTTGTCTGCACAGGACGTGGCGGCCATCAGTAATCTAAAAAAGTTCAGTCAAAAAACCATAGTTATTATTATTTCCGGACGTCCGTTGAATATAAAAGAATACGCAAAAGATTGGGATGCGGTTATAGCGGCGTGGCTTCCGGGTAGCGAAGGCCAGGGGGTGGCGGATGCTTTATTTGGTGATTACCCTTTTACTGGATTTTTACCGGTCAGTTGGGAGCTATGAAAGCCTGGCACGTCTACATTGTCCGATGTCGTGATAGCTCGCTCTACACCGGGATTGCTCTTGACGTCAAACAAAGAGTTGAAAAACATAACTCCGGAGAAGGCGCAAAATATACTCGCTCTCGTCGTCCGGTGAAGTTGGTGAGGAAAGAGAAGCATGCGACTGAGAGCCGGGCTAGAAAGCGGGAAGCAGAAATTAAGGCCTGGCCGCGTCTAAAAAAACTAAATTTAGTCCGTTACGGCAATCCGAACGGACTTAAGAATAAGAAAAAATATGATTGAACTTGAATTCCGCTCAATGTTCTCCAAGGAGAAATACGGCAGCCTGAAGACTTTTCTTGACGAGAAGGCCGAATGTTTGGGACAGGATGACAAAGATTGTGCCTATTTTGTTTTCCCGGACAAGTTGTTAAAGGTCGTGCATAACATCTCAAAAGGCGATGCCAAGGTTTCGTTGAAGTTGAATCGGTTGGGTGAAGGAGCGGCTTTTGATGAGATGGAATTTCATTTCGCGGAAGGGGATTTTGAGTTGGCTAAAAAACTGTTCGGCAATCTCCAATTAAACGTAAAATATTTGGAAGAGTCACAGCAACGGATAAACTATATTTATAAAGATTGTGAGATCGCTTTGAAATACGGAAAAACCTGGGGCTACCATCTTGAAATCGAAAAGATGATTGCAGACCTGGGCGAGCAAGAACAGGCTGAACAAGAGATCCGTGCAGTTTCCGATGAACTTGGTATTACGCTGATGACAGATGAGGAACTTACGAGGTTTGTGGGGAAGATTGAAAGCGGCTTGGCGAAGTGAGTTGAGCTTCTTAACTGATGATTTGCGGTCTCAATGCCCCATGCGTATACTTGAGCCATTAACCGTTATCTCAACGTAATATGAATGAAAAATCGATGATGCCATCTGCTGAGCAGCCGTTAGCCAAAGCGGAAAAGACTTTCGATAAAGAAAAGTTAATTGCTGAACTGGGGGAGATGATTGTCGAAGTGAATTTAGTGAAAGCCCGCGATCCGCACGGGGAGATTAAGGAACAAATTGCGCGCGCCGGTGGACATGTGGATGGCTATATGCGAGCCTTGATCGATACGGGGGTTTGTACGGTTGAGGAACTCAAGGAGCTGGTCAAGTTGCAAAGGGAAAAAGCTGCTGAAAAGTCACGATCAGAATCCTACACCTTCCCGTTATAAGGTACTTACCGGCGTTAGGAGTATCTTATTTTCATGCAGCTGTTTATTGCGATTGCGGGAAACATGGGGGTTGGGAAGTCGACCTTCACCCGGCTTTTGGCGCAAACCTTGGGCGGCAAACCTTATTTTGAACCCACCACGGAGAATCCGTATTTGGCTGATTTTTATAAGGATATGAAACAGTGGGCGTTTCACTCGCAATTATATTTCTTGGGTCGGCGTTTGAAAGACCACGCCGTCATTCTGGCTGAAGAGGGGATATTGATTCAGGACCGGAGCTTGTATGAAAACGCCGAAATTTTCGCTCGTAATTTATATGAGCACGGATATATTTCAGAACGTGATTGGGCCACCTATCAAGAGATTTATCAAAACGCGGTCAGCCTCCTTCGTCCGCCCGACCTCGTGATCTATCTTCAAGCCCCCGTCTCATCCCTGGTAGAGCGCATCCAGAAGCGAGGCCGTGATTTTGAACAGTCAATTGACGTGACTTACTTGGAAAATTTGAATAACTTATATGACAGCTGGTCGCGTGAATTTCGTTTAGCTCCGGTCCTGACGATTCCTACGGAAGACATCCGTTATCTTGAAAACCCAGCGGAATACGAAAACGTGCTTAACTTGATAAAACAACATCTTGGCGGTCTCCCGGTTCCTTTGCTGACTTGAAATACGTAACTATTAGACAGAGCATTAGCGTCTTGACAGGCGAGCAATTTTGTATTAGGTTAGCCTATTCCAGTGCCACGGTGGCATGGATAAGGAGAAAACTAGCATGAGTACCGCAGAGCAGCAGTGCACCTGCAATTCGCAGGTCGATCAGGATCTCGTAGCGTTTGTACGCAAACTCGACGGTGACGGTCTCGCGGCAGTCGAGCTTCTCGGTGAACTTCCTACCAAGGAGAGGGAAGGGCGACAGGTGATTGGCATACCTAAGAGCCATTTTCCCATTCCCGAGGTTGATCGGGAAGGATTCTACATCAACGCGCAGGAGATTGGCCTCTTGCGACCAGTGGGTGTGAATCCCGAACACGGCGTGCTCGAGCAGGTCTGGGAGCTCAACGTCGAAGTGTACGAACGAGCATTGGAAGCCATGACAACGCTCGGTTGCATCTCGCCACGCGTTTCCCGCGATCAAAGTGAAGCGACGTCGGAAGATGTCGACGAGGCGGTTGCCCCCTCTGAGTTGGTGGCCGGTCCGCTCGCGACGGAGCCGGAAATTGGCATCCCCGAGCTACGAGAAAAGTTGAGCGCGGCCAAAACTGAACGCGCCTCCGCTCAGGCCGAAAGTTCTGAGCTTCGCGCGCAGTACAGTGAGACAGTCGGGACCATCAACGCGGCCATCCAGTCCATCAGCGAGATCCAGGCACGGATCGAGGCTCTCCATGCTCATCGTCTTGCCCTGAAGCGCCGCGTCAAATGCGCTAATGTGGCATACAGCGACGCTTGTTACGAGGCCAAGCGTCTGAGTCGACAGCTTGTTGTGGCCGAACGTCAATCTTTGGAAAGTTTGGCGAAAACCGCCGCCGACATCCTCATGGACGAGGCCAAGCGTCTCGGCGTTCCGGTCGAGCAAGTGGTCTCTCGCATGAGGAAACTCCTTCGCCCGCCTGAAGGTAATGGCAACACCTAGCCCCACCCCATTTGTCCCGTGTCGATAGACATGCTGACATCTCGGGGTAGGGCAATTTTTATACTTAAAAAAAATCGCGGGAAAGTCCGCTTCCCGCGTAAGAGAGTGCGCCAAGATCAGGCCGCCGGCCTGTCGGAGGCTGCCGCATGAAAGGCGACGAAGCGGCCGTCGTCATACGAGTAGGCGGGTGATGCGTCCCCGCGGATTCCATGCTCTACCCGAAGCCGCAAGATTTCTTCCTCAACCTCCTCTTTCGAATGCGTCCCCAAGTGCGGTCTGGTCCAGAACACAATCATGCCCTCGAATGGGGAGACGGCCAGATAGCGCGAGAAAAAGTCGGAACCATTTCCGAGCTCTTTATCCGCGTCCTTGACCGACTCCAGCAACTCGAACCAACTCTTTCCATCCAGGGCTCGCCTATTGCGGAAATCATCCAACGAGAGTGGGGTCGGCACATAAAGCGGCCGGCTACTGGTTAATTGATTATAGTATGACTCGAGCTTACGCCAGCGTTTCAGATGACGACCGCAGGGTTTGGCGATCAATGCTAGTAAGCTCTCCAGACAAACACGGAGCAGGTCGGTTCGGATCTTGCGGTAGTTGATTCTTGGGGGGCGGGTTTTGAATGAGCGTGTTGACATGATGCTCCTCCTTCTTGAGAGCTATCGTTGTGGCCGGAAGCTTAGCAAAGAAAAGTTAAATTGCCAATTTTTATGAAAAACAAAAAGACCTCCTTGCGGAGATCTTTTTAAAGCTGCTTTGATGTAAAGCGTTAGACCGAGGTCTCGCGCTTGACATTGATGGCGGCCGGACCCTTTTCGCCATTCTCGATGTCGAAGGAGACTTTGTCGCCTTCACGGAGCTCGTCGAAGGTGACGTCTACCAATGAGCGGCTGTGGAAAAACAAGTCCTTGGCTTGTCCTTCGCTACCGATGAAGCCGAAGCCGCGATCGGTAAGCTTCTTGATGATACCAATCATACGATTGTTGAAGTTACTGAGAAAATTGCTAAGTTAAGTTATATTTATGAATTTCGACGACGCTTCAAAATAAACGCAATTTCATGGCAGTATAATAGCATATATCCGCAAATAAGTCAATAGAATGGCTTAAGTTGCCACTTTCTGTCTTTAACGGCATTATGTAAGGAGCTAATAAACTGACATTTATGAAAAAATTCTCACTCTTCTTTATTGGTGCCTTATTGCTGGTTGGGGCCGGATGCTCGAGTCCGCCAAGCCAAACCGTGACGCCTAACCCTCAGCCGGCTACGGACAAGTCTGATCTGATCAGAGTCACAACCCCCTTGGCCGACACGTTCGTCAAGAGTCCTTTGCACATCGAAGGCCAGGCCCTCGGTTCTTGGTATTTTGAGGCGAGCTTCCCGATCAAGCTCTTGGATGCCAATGGCCGGCCATTGGGCGCGGCGACAGCCAAAGCTCAAGGCGAATGGATGGTTAATGCGTTTGTGCCTTTTAAAGCAGATCTGACTTTTTCCGTCCCCACGACCGACAAGGGAACGCTGGTTTTAGAAAAAGATAATCCGTCCGGCCTGCCACAGAATGCCGATGAGCTGCGCATCCCCGTCAAATTCGATCAAAAGACGCGCACGATCCAACTTCATTATTATGATTCATCCAAAGATCAGGATGCCACCGGCAATGTCATGTGTACCAGGAATGGATTGGTGGCAGTTGAGCGACAGATACCCAGCACAATTACGCCCATCCAGGACGCGATTAACTTGCTCCTCCAGGGCAAGTTAACGGACGGGGAGAAGGCTCAGGGCGTCACAACCGAATATCCTTTGCCGGGTGTTGTCTTGAAAGGCGCCTCGTTGAAAGATGGTGTGCTGACACTGGAGTTCTCTGATCCGCAAAATAAAACTAGCGGGGGATCATGCCGATCCGGCGTCCTTTGGTATCAGATAGAAGCCACGGCCAAACAATTCCCGGAAGTTAAAACAGTCAAATTCATACCCGATATATTGTTCCAGCCATAGAACTCGAAACTTGAAAGTGGAAACTGGAAAGAGTTGCCAAGCTGCTCTTTCCAGTTTTTTAGTTTCCAGTTGTTCCTCAGAAGTGCTATACTCACATTATTACTCGTATTTTATATATGAAATCTCGACTTATTTTTATTTGGCCAAGCCTCTTGGTCTTGCTCATTCTCGGTGTGGGCGTTGCTACTTGGGCTTGGTCTGATGCCTTGGACATAAAAGGTTCGGTGCAAGTCTCTGCCCAGGGCGCGGCTACGGCCATCTTATCCGCCAAAGGGGACAGGATTACCGTGCGGGATAACGCGGGCAATGTTATTTGGACGCACACTCCGGACAAGACTTATAACCGGATCGCCTTATCCGACGATGGAAAGTACATCGCCGCCGTTGGAGGCGGAGCCAGCATGTTATCCGTCTCGGAGCAGAGAGTGATTTGGAGATGGGATCAGGATGGCAATAACGCGGCAGCCATTACTCCCAGCGGGGAATGGATGGTAGCCGGGGGTTATACGGGCGTGCTCTATCTATTCAGTAAAAATTCTTTCAGACCTGCCAGGATTTGGCCTTTGGGTGTCAGCACCGAAAGTCCAAAGTCAGCGACAATTTCAGATGACGGACAAACCGTGGCGGTTGTCTGCGGCACGGGAGTCTATTTGTTTGATTCAAATGTTGATTCAATGAAATGGACGGCCACACCTTCCGAAAAAGTGGATGATCTGAAAATGACGGGCGACGGTCGCTATTTATTGGGGATCGCGCCGCACTCCATTTATCTCTGGGCACGAGATAGCGGTAAGGTTCTTTGGCAAAAGTCATACGGCAATGCGGTGATTGGCGCGTCCATCAGCGCGAACGGGGATAAAATCGCGGTCAGCCACAGCCAAGGTGTTTCTGTTTTAAACACGCAGGGTCAGGAAGTCAGGCGGTTTGACGGAGCGTTCGGTGACTCTGATTTAGCTATGTCCTCCAACGGACAATTCATTTACGTAAATGATGGATCGAAACGGCTTTATGCTTTTGACGATTCATACAGTCATGACGCCTTGCGTCCTTACCGGATTATCCAGGATATAAACGCGGGCAGTCAAAAGACCTATATCGCGACGACTGGCCTGGGTCATTGGTATACTTATCCTAAAGTCAATTTGTTAAAGGTGGAGGAAGCGCAACCGGCCGTTTTAGCCCTTAACACCGGAGTGCCGTTGCTGGCTAAAGATCAAGAGATGGACATGAGTGCCTTTGTGACCAATCCCAGTGGCTCACCCCAGACCTTGTCTCTCAAGGTTGCCATGAGTTTGCCGTCATCAGTGGCCTGGTGGTCTAATTTAGCTAATCAAGTCAGTCAAGAACCGGTGGGAATCAAATCAAAGTTGTTGAATTACGTCTCCGGTCAATTACAGGCTAGCACCGTCGTTCATGCTGAGAGCCTGATTATGCCGCCCAGCACTTCTAGAAGGTTGGATTTTTCGATCGTTATGCCAGACTTGGCTAAGTGGGCTACGTTCGCTGATTATTTAGACGGGATCCGGAGCAATATGAACCAGGCGATGGTTCTCGAAAGAATTCAAAATAAGCTCAAGACTCCTTTGGCTACCTTGATTGGCGATGAGGCGACAAGCCTGGCTTTGGCCACGGCTGGCCACGCCATCAATCTCAACCAAATAGAAATTGCTTATCCGGTTTTGGGCCTGGGGACCGTTACGCTTTACGACTATCAGAACAAAGCCATTGATCAGGATTCGTTTTATTTCATGTATATCAAAAGATAATCATTCTTTTTCATATGAAATATCGTTTTCTATACATTTGGCCATGTCTCTTGGTCTTGCTCATTCTCGGTGTGGGAGTCGCTACCTGGGCCTGGTCTGACGACTATGGCCAAATGGGGTCAGTGCAAATTTCGGGCGAAGGTGCGGCCACGGCCGTTCTGTCCGAAATCGGGAAAGAGATGAGGGTTTATAATAACCAAGGCCAAAAAATATGGACCTACGTGGCGGCAAAGACCATGGCGCGGATAGCGGTGTCCAACAACGGCAAGTACATTGCCGCGGCCGGGAGCGGAGTCAAGCTTTTTTACGTCCCTGATAAAAAATTGCTTTGGAACTGGGATAAAGACGGCCGCTCGGCTATTGCCATCACCCCGGACGGAGCGTGGATCGTGGCCGGAGGCTACACAGGCAAAGTCTATTTGTTTAAAAGAGATTCTTCCCAACCGGTTAAAACCTGGTCGTTGGATCCCAAGGATGATTGGCCGTTTTCAGTCGCCTTGTCCGATGACGGTCAAACCGTAGCCGCCGCCTCCAGTTTGGGGGTTTATGTTTTTGACGCGGGCAGCGATTCAATGAAATGGAGGGCCAGATCCAGTGATCGCGTTAAAGAGCTGAAGATGTCGAGCGACGGTCGTTACATCCTGGGCGTCGCGGCTTGGTCGGTTTATTTTTGGGATAAGGCCGATAGCCTGCCTGTGTGGCAAAAGAAATACACCAGCTCGCTCATCGGAGCCGCTATGACCGCGGCCGGGGATAAGATTGTGGTCAGCTTCAATAAGGGCGTCTCAATCATGAATAATCAGGGTAAGCAGATTCGATACTTTAAAGATGAGTTCGGCAATTCTGACGTGTCCATGTCGACCAATGGACGTTATATCTATGTGAATAACGGATCACGACGTTTGTATGCTTTTGATGATTCGTACAGCGCCAGCGAAATGCGGCCTTTTAGGATCGTGAAGGATGTTAACGCCGGCGGCCATCGCGCATCCATCATTACCAATGCTTCAGGCAATTTTTACACTTACCCCAAAGGCGATCTGCTTTTTGTTGAAGAATCCAAACCGGCTGTTTTGGCTTTGAGCCCCGGCATTCCGGTTTTGATCAAAGAACAAACTTTAAGCATGGGCGCGTTTGTCACCAATCCCGGCATCACAAATCAAAAAATGACTCTTAGCGTGGATTTTAGCTTGCCGGCTTCGTTAGAGTTTTGGAAAAAACTTACAGGCAAGATCAGTGACAAAGAGCCGGAGAGTATACGTTCTAAATTGTTGCAGTACACGTTGGGTCAGCTGGAAACCAGCAGAAACTTTCACGAAGAAGATTTAACCGTCAAGGCCGGTTCGTCCCAGACGCGGACCTTCTCCGAGACAGTGCCGGATTTAGCCAGCGGCTCATCCTTTAATGATTATCTGGCTGGGATCATGGGTAATGTCAGTCCAACGGCGCTGCTGAGCAAGGTCTTGGGCAAAATCAAAGGACCAATCGCGAAGTTGATCGGGGATAGTGCTGCCGACCTGGCCATTATCTCTGCTTCGAAAGCCATCAGTACGGCTAGCGGGGAGATGATCTATCCGGTGATGGGCATGGGCACGGTGACGCTTTACAGCGCCAATGGCAAAGCTCTTGATCAGGACTCGTTTTACTTCATGTACCTCCGATAAAGTATGCGAGTTTTTGGTTACTAGCCCTCAGAGGTGTATAATAAGCTCATAATTTATTTTTTATTTAAATAAGTCATGTCCAAACACACAAAAAAGGCCATGTCTAAGAGCGTTTTTCTCTTACCCTTGGCCGTCATCATAGTCTCAGGCTTTGCCTGGGCAACCGTTGGCTACGTTAAAAACAATACGGCTTTGGCGGCCGCTAAGTTAAGTACTTACAAAGATGCCAATATTACTCTGAAGTATCCCCAGTGGAAAGCGGTTGATATCAGTCAGTCTCCTTATAAGGATAATTTATTGGCAGCGGTCAGTAACGATAAATGCGTCTTCATGTTGATCAGCGCACCTATGCCTCCCGGGAGCACATTAAAAGATTTTATGACGTCCACGCTGGAGGAACAGTCGAAAAATTCGAGCCTCAAATTTTTGACCAAAACCCTGACGGACGATCATTTTGTGATTGATTTAACTTCGCCTGTTGAGAACGGCGTTACGGTCAGACAATATGCTTACGGAGTTTTAGGCAGCAATCACGCCATTTACCAGGCTACTTTTTATGGCAATCAAAAGGACTTCGCTAAATCATGTCAACCAAGCGTTCAGACGACGGTCAAGAGTATAAAACTTTTGAACCCACCTTCTGAAAAGGCTGACGCGGAAAAATTCTCTGAATACTTCAAGAGCATTGTTTTGGGCAAGCTGGCTTTGGGCAAGAAAGTCTCGCCGCCTAAGGTCATGCCCACCAAGACCAACGTCTTTACGACCAAGGATCAGTTTTGCGTCACGATTGTAGTTAAAAAAGATGTTCCAGCCGGAGTTTTAGCAACGGCTTTGTATAGTGTTGAGCTGCAACAAAACATCAAAGATGCAACTCCGTCTACCGAAGTGACCAAGGCAGGCAGCTTGTCGAGCTGTGGCAGTTTGGAGGGTCTGCCGTTCGGTCGGTATGAGGTGAAAATTTACGCGGACAACGAATTGGCCGGCGTATATCCGTTTACCTACAAGAAATAAACAGGTCGACAAAAAGTCGCCGTGTAGAGACGCCCTCCGAGGGCGTCTTTGGTTATGTGGTGTAGAGACGCAAAATCTTGCGTCTAACCTTTTAACCAAACCACAAAATCACCAACAAAAAAACCGCGTCCGAGGGTGACATAGCGTCGCTGGATGCGGTCAGGTAGCCTGGTGGGACGCGAGGTACTGCTTGTGGTAATCCGCACTGAGGGCGTTGTAGTCGCGCAGGGTGGCGTAAGCCTTGGCGATCAGCCCATACACGAAGAGGTCCTTGAAGGGTTCGCGCCTGAGCTGTTTGAGATCGGGCTTTACTCGCTCGAGCCAATCAAGAACAATGGGGCGGTCCGCCGGATCGCAGATCGTGATGCGTCCACCCTTGGCCGCGGAAGCGATCATAGTTGGTCCGCCGACATCTGTTTTTGCGATTACGCTCTCCAGAGTGGCCCCAGGCCTGGAGATCTCGGCCGCCAGCGGGTATAGGTCGATGCAGGCCATATCGATCCAGGAAGCGTTGATCTTGGCGCGATCTGCATCATGCTTGGTGTTGTCCAAAGCCAGCAAGCCGCCGTGGACTTGGGGCACGAGCGTGACCACTCGATGATCCAGGATGGCCTCAAGTCCAGAGAACTCAGCTACGTCGATGACCTCGATTCCTGCTTCGCGCAGAACTTTAGCCGTGCCCCCGGACGATATGAGCTTCCAGCCCAATGTCGTGAGTCCCTTCGAAAACGGGACGATTCCGGTTTTGTCGTATACTGAGAGTAGAGCAGTGGGTTGCATCTTCTGTCCTCCTTGGCGGAAAGAGCCAATGTCACCCAACGCCACATGCGCTTGGTAACGGCCACAGGTTATCCAAACCAGGCAACCTTGTCCAGTCGCCGTGTAGAGACGCAAAATCTTGCGTCTGACTCAAGTCCAAAGATTCTTTGGGAGGGTGATGCCCTGGCGGGGCACCAGAAAAAAGCCGCTAAAGACCGTGTAACGGGACGTTGAACTTCTTGGATCGGATATGGTATTACCCGCATCGTCTTTATCACTGGCAGGCCGCCAACCATCTTTGTGGCTCCATACGCCATCGTCATCTTTTCGATACCAATGAAAGTCGTGATCGCTGGGTGGAAAAAATAGAGCCGCTAAATAGTAGTCATCTTTGTCAATCGGTTCCGTCACCAAAGTTAACCCATCTTTGATTGAGCCTTTGATTAACTTTTCTCGGAATTCTTGAAGAGAAAAAGCCTTGAAATAAGTATTGAAGTCGTTAATGTATTTTTTTGCCGAATCTTTTGTAAAGCCCAGACCAGGAATTGACCAATAATATTCTGGTTTATTCAGTATATAGGAATAGCAATTAATGCCTTCGGTGCAGTCTTGCCAATCCTCTGGGGAGCAGGCGTGCCAAGATTTAGGGTTGAAATAAAGCTTGTTATTCATAATTAGCTATTTAAGCTTATCTTGTAAATTACAATATAGCAAAAGTGGACTTTTTTGACATATTTGGTACTATTTCGGCATGATTTATCTCATCGGAGGTGCGCCACGTTGCGGCAAGACGATATTTTCCAAGATGCTGGCTAAAAAGAAGCGTATATCTTGGATTTCGACTGACGGACTTGAATCGGTGATTAAGGTCTATAATCCTGAAAAATTTCCCAAACTTGATACCTGCAAGGCAACACCCAAACAGCTTTTGGCCGCAGAAATTCAGGATGCTAAAACTTTATGGCCCGGAGCAAAAAGGTTGATTCAAAGCTGCCTTAAGTGGCAACATGATTTTGTTATCGAGGGAGTGCACCTTTTGCCGCAATTAGTGGCCGAACTTAAAAAAATGCCCGAATGGAAACAGATTAAAGTCGTTTATTTAATCAAGCGCGATACCAAAAAGATCATCGCGGGTTTTAAACAAAGCGATCCGGAAACTGATTGGCTAATCCAATGCATCAAGTCAGATGATGATTGGCAGATTTACGCCGAGATGGTCAGAGTCAAAGCAGAATACATGGGAAAAGAGGCTAAGAAATATGGCTTCAAAGTTGTTAATACGGAAAATAATTTTAGAAAGACGATTACCAGTCTTTTATCAAAAATATGAGCTCTAACTTTCGCCAGAGTGTTGACCGTCTGCTGGACGGGACAACCGTCGCTATCAACGGGCAATCGCCCTGGGACATCCAGGTCAAAGATGAACGTCTTTATGGACGCGTGCTCTCCGAAGGCTCTTTGGGTTTTGGCGAGGCTTACATGGAAGGCTGGTGGGAATGTGATCAGATAGACGAATTAATCACGCGCATCCAGCGTTACGATGTTGTCGCGAAATTAAAACCCAACGCCAAGTTGGTCATGGATGCGCTCTGGGCACGGCTGGCCAATCTGCAAAATCGCCGACGGGCTTTTAAGATAGGGGAGGCGCATTATGACATGGGCAACGATCTCTACCAGGCCATGTTGGATAAACGTCTGACTTACACTTGTGGGTATTGGAAGGATGCCCAGAACCTCGACGAAGCTCAAGAAGCCAAATTGGATCTCATCTGTCGTAAGATAGGTCTCAAGCCCGGCCAAAAAGTTTTAGACATTGGTTGCGGATGGGGGAGCTTTGCCAAATTCGCGGCCGAGAAATACGGCGCGGAAGTCGTCGGCATCACGGTTTCAAAAGAGCAGGTCAAACTGGCGCAAGATCTTTGCCGGGGCTTGCCCATCGTCATCAGGTTGCAGGATTACAGGGACGTTAATGAACAATTCGACCACATTGTTTCTTTGGGCATGGTTGAACATGTGGGCTGCAAGAATTATAAAGATTACTTTAAAGTCGCCCATCGTTGCTTAAAAGATGGCGGTCTTTTTCTGCTCCATACCATCGGCGGCAATAAGTCCGAGCACACAACCGACCCGTGGATTACCAAATACATCTTTCCAAACTCGATGCTTCCCTCGGCTAAACAGTTAGCTGAAGCAGTGGAAGGTTTATTCGTGATGGAGGACTGGCACAACTTTTCGGCGGATTATGATAAAACGCTCATGGCTTGGCATCAAAATTTTGAATCGCATTGGGATCAGCTGAAAGATAGATATGATGAGCGCTTCCATCGCATGTGGCGGTTTTATCTTTTGGCCTGCGCCGGCACATTCCGCTCTCGCCTAAACCAGCTTTGGCAAATTGTCTATTCCAAAAACGGCGTGCCGGGCGGGTATACGTCAATCCGCTGATTGTTGATAGTCATGCCGAACTTGTTTCGGCATCACACGTAGCAAATAGTGCTGAGATCCTGAAATAAATTCAGGATGACTCAACCAGCGTGTTATAATACCCGCATGTTTGATTGGGATGTTGTATCGTCGGCCTACCCGGTCTTTTACGGTTTGTTTTTGGTTATCATTTGGGCTTTGACCAGGCCGGTCTATGCTGATTTTAGGCGGCGCCGAAGCGGATACGGCGTGGTTTTTAACAGTAACACCGGGGAACCGGTCGCAACGGCCGTCATCCGGCTCAAAACGCCTCAAGGCTTGGTCGCGGCTACGGTGGTCACGGATAGTCAGGGTCGTTACAGGCTGGTCGCGCCCAAAGGCGAATATCATTTCGAAGTCAGCAAGGCGGGTTTTGCTTTTCCTTCGGCGCTCATGCGAGATAAAAAAGCCAGCCCGTTTTTCGATAATATTTTGGCCAGCAGCCACGTTAGGGTAGAGGACTACGGGACGATCACTAAAAACATCCCACTTGATCCCAAATGGGCGGCGAAAAAGCCCATAACGTCAAAAATTATTTTGAGTAAGAGTACCCAACACCTATTGGCTTTTCTTGGCACGGGAGTGGCTTTGTATTTAGCCGCCATCCAACAGATGTCGTTTTTGCCCTGGGTTCTTTTTGCTATCTATCTTATTATTATGCTGGGTCGTTTGTTGACGTTTAAACCCCCGGAACCGCCCTTTGGCACCATAACAGATGCCCAAACCGGCGAACCCCTCTCTCAAGTAGTTGTCAGATTGTTAGATAAGAAATTTGATAAGCTGATTGAAACACAGAACACCTCGCCCAGGGGGAGATACGCTTTTATCGTCAATCGTGGCGCTTACCGTCTCATGCTCGAAAAATCCGGTTACAGAAAAGTCATCATCAATTTTCCTAGTATTAAAAAAGATGGGTTCTTGCTGGTTAGGAATGTCATGATGCAAAAATTATCGTAGAGACTCCCTGGTAGGGCGTCTCCTTCCCGACCAAAGACGCTCTAGGGCGTCTCTACATTATCGATTGAAGCCACCAAAGCAATGAGGACGATATGGCGTGGGATTTTATCGCGAGATATGCTATGATTATAGCGCATTTCTATATTAGTTATGAAAATCCAAACCTTGGTCAAGAAAGCAATTCCGTTCATGGTCATCATAAGCTGTTTGGCCTGGGGAGCGCCTGACGCCCTGGCTCAGAAATATTCTCCCGTTGGTTTTTCGATCGGCGACTATGCCGGTGATTTTGTTAAGGAAGAGGAAACAGGTAGGATTTGGTATATCGACATCAACCAATCGCGCCGCTATCAAATTGCCGAGAATGATACCGGGCTTTTTGAGCGCCTCAAACAAGCGGCCAAGATCCAGACTTGGGTCGCCATACGGGCTATACCTGGTGATGATGTTACCTCGACGGTTAAGGGTAAGACTTCCCTGAAAGGGATCGTTTACGATCAAAACGCGCCCGATCTGCTTTGGCATATCCAAAAGAAAGCCCTTAAGCGTCACGCGCTTAGAACCAATCAGGATATTTTAGGATACGTGGCTAACGCCATCCTGGTTAAAGAGAGTGACATTAAGGAATATCCAATCGCTTACGCTGATCATGATTATTCGATGCAGGAGCCGGCAAAAAAACCGGTTTACTCGTCCAATCCCGCCCGGTTAGGGAGTGGTAAATTTATTGATGTCTCATTATCCGAACAGCGCATTAGAGCTTACGAGAATGGGAAACTGGTCAATACTTTTTTGATATCCACCGGGAACAGAAGGTATCCGACTCCTAAGGGGGAATTCAGCGTTTTGGCCAAACTGCCGGTTGTCAGATATCAATGGTCATATGGAACAGACCATCCGGATAACTATGACCTGGGAAACGTGCCTTATAATCTGCGCGTTATGCCCCATAAGTATATTCATTACGCTTACTGGCACAATAATTTTGGCCGTGTCATGAGCCATGGTTGCATCAATGTTAATCTCGCTAACATTAAATGGGTTTATCGTTGGGCTGACGAGGGTATTCCCGTCTCGATCCACTAGAAACTTACAACTTACAACTGACAAGAGTTACTAAGTTGCTCTTGTAAGTTGTCACTTGTCAGTTGTTGTTTTTGGTTCTTACGAGCGAGTAGACACAGCCGCAATAATTCTGCCGATAAATGCCGGCCTCTTTGGCGCGTTGTTGAGAAATAACTTCACCGTTTTCTTTCTTCCAGTCTTTGCCTAAAAATTTGAGGCCGTGCACTCCCGCGAGTTCGTGGCCCATTTGATTTATTTCCTCCACGTTTTTACGTCGGCTGACGCTTAAAGTCGTAGCCACCCATTCAAAACTGTTTTCTTTGGCGAAACGCATAGTTTTATCCAACCTAAAAGAGATACACTTTTGGCATCTCAAACCTCTTTCCGGTTCTTGGGCCAAACCTCTGACGGCTTTAAACCAATTGAGCGCGTCATGATCAGGTGTGATTAGAGGTAGTTTATATTTTTCAGCCATGGTCAAGGCCGCATCGCGTCGTTTATAAAATTCCGATTCAGGGTATAAATTCGAATTTTCAAAATAAACCGTAACGTCAAAGTCCGGTATTAATTTTTCCGGGACGTATGAACTGCATACGCCACAGCAGGCATGGAGAAGCAGGCGGGGGAGCATTGCAGTTAGCGGTTTTTGTGTCATGCCGAACTTGTTTCGGCATCTCACGAAGCTTAGTTATGAGATCCTGAAACAAGTTCAGGATGACTGATGAGTTTAGTTAAGTCAGATAACGAATTTAGCGTCTTCGGTCGGCAGATTAAGTTTTTTGTTCTGAGCGCGAAAGCCTTGGTGCAGGTTGGTCCGGAGTAGTGCCAGTAATGCCAGCCAAAACCCAGCTTTTGGGCGGCGGCGGCCACATCGCGCACCCACAAAGGCTGACCGGATAATTTACGCGGGAAGAGCGTCCCAAATTCAGTCAAAACAACGGGCGTGCTGGTGTTGCTGGTTTCTGACGCGAGTTGAGTAAGTTCCCGAGAGATAACGTTGATGTTCCAGGTGGCTGTTGGATAATTAACCATAGCTGAGCTGGTTTTGATCCAGGGAGCGCCCTGGAGAGTAAAATCAGTAGGTTGGTAAAAATGCAAAGACCGGATGATTTTAGAATCGTTGACTTCCGGAAATTTCATGCCCCACGAACTATCGTCTTTGATGTACATGCCGCGTTGGAGCATGATGAGGTGATGATTATCGTATAACCGAATGGAATCAACCGTATTCTGCATTAAGCTCTGGTAGGCTTTAAAATCAGTCGTAGCCGGCTCATTCATCAAGTCATAAGCCCAGATGGTCGGCTCGTTGGCGTAGCGCTTAGCAATTTCCCTCCAGACATCCACAAACCGGCCCTTCATCCAGGCATCTCCCCAAAATAATTGATTCTCCTTATTGATTTGATAATCCTGTTGCACGCCGCCAGTCGGCATATGCATATCTAAGATGAGGCGGATGTTTTCTTTTTTGGCTTGGGCGATGACTTTATCCAACCAAAGGAAGCCTTGTTCGGAAAATTTGTAGGGCGGTTTTGTTTCCTGAAAATAATCTGACTTTACAGCTAGCCGGACAGAGCTGAAGCCGGCTTTTTTCAAAGCAGAAAAATCAGTCGCCTTGGTCCAGCTCAAACCCGGATTTGTTTTCGCGGTGTACCAAAGACTGTCGTGGTCCATGAGGTTGAGGCCTTTCGGCTCGAACGGTCGTCCATCTAACGTCAAAGATGTCCCGGAAGCAGAGACGAAGTCGTTGCTGGCCGAAGCTTGACCGGTCCAAAGAAAAAAACTTATGACAAAACAAATCAATCCTAGGAAGTATGGTTTGTATTGTGTGAAAAAGGACTCTGGACGAAGCGAGGACTGTTTGAGCTCTTGCCTATCTAAAAGCAAGGCGAGTTCCGCAGCGAGGGAAGAGTCTTTTTTTTCACGATGCATTCTCATGGGTTTGTGCTGAGATCGGTCGGATTAACCGTTTCTTCATAAACGTACGTAGAATTGCCAGGGGTAGTTCCGCTGACTTTGTTTTTTTCCGCGCTCCAAGCCTTTATATTATATGAGACAAAAACGGTTGCGGCGATGTACAGTACTAAAAAGACACCCACGATGACGAACATCGTGTTCCTTACCTCAAACACCGGTGCGGCTGTTTTTAAAATGTAAGCCAAACACAAAATGATGAGAGAGATTAAAATAGCCCAAAACATAGCTAATATATACCCCAAATTTTGGCTTTAGGCAAGGGCTAAAAGGTGGGTTATGGGAGCGGCCCGGCGGGTGGTGGGGGACTAGCCAAAAACCCGAAAATGTGGTAGGGTAAAACCATTCTCTGAATTATATGACTGTAAACAAAAATGGTAGAAAAATTCTGGAAATATTTGGCTATACTAAGCCAAATATTAAGGAAGATGAGGACAGAATAACCGTCCATGCGGCCGTTAGTCGCTTTGCTTTTATATATGAAAGAATCCGTAACATAGTTGACTATAAAGATGAGCATTTGATCCGTAAAGCGGCTATCTTACGCATTTTAAAGCGCCAGCTCTTACTGGAACCAGACCCCCGCAATATCGCGGAACAGCTAGTTCGTGAGCTAATTGGAGCCCGTTACCTGCCAAATGGCGCTTTGCCGGTCAGTTTGATAGACCATGTCTCATGGATTATCTATAAGTTGCAATTAGTTTTAAAGGTTAACGCCGGTCCGGAAAGCCATCAGGAATGGTTAAAGGCCATGGTGGCGGTTGAAATCGAAGACACTGTGGTAGATGCGTCTCGTGAAAAAGCCTTGGCGTCATTCTTGTTTGAGCGCATCAGCCGTTCGGTCAAAGTCAGAGGAGCGGCTTTGGATGATTTTGATTTGCGCCTTCAGATTTATGTCGCCTGTTACCGGACTTTGTTTAAAGCGGATGATGAAATTGTTGGTTACAAACTTTTGCGGGTTTATCTGCCTGAATGGATGACGCCTCAGGCTTGGATGAGCAATCCCAGACCCATCGCCGAGCGTTTGGTGGCCGTTAGACATCGTATCAAAGGCCAGCTGGGATACGCGCTCTCGCAGAGATTCCAAAGAGCGGTCAAACCTTGGGCCGCGGCTTTGGATATGATGACCCAGATCTATCTCAAAGATCCGGTCAACACTCCCATCATGATTGAGAAGCCGGAAACGCTCAAGGCTGAAATTGGTAAGTATGCGGAAGGCCGTTATGCCAAGGTTAAGTCCAAACTGCGCAAGGGTACTGTCCGGGCCATGCTTTATTTGTTATTGACCAAGATGATTGTGGCTTTGGTTTTAGAAGTGCCAGTCGAAATGTATATGTATCAAAAGGTTCACTTAGAATCTTTAATGGTCAACTTGCTCTTCCCTCCGTTCATCATGTTTTTGGTGGGTGTCTTTATCCGTTTGCCGGGTTTTGATAACACGGAACGCATCCAGCAAGCGGCGGAAGAGTTGGTTAGCGACCAGCCGGTGACGGTCAAGACTATTGTGGCCCCACGTCTCCGCAGCGCTTTTGCCACCTCTATGTTGACACTGACGTATACTCTGACTTTTGTTATGACTTTTGGTTTGATTTACCTGATCCTGAACGCCTTGTCATTTACTTGGGTTTCGATTCTCATCTTCATGTTCTTCCTCTGTCTGGTCAGCTTCTTTGCTTATCGTCTGAGGATGGGCGCGCGTGAGGTGGTTGTTACGGATAATAGGGTAACCCTTTGGGGTTCTGTTACAGATTTCTTCTCGATTCCGGTTTTACGGGCCGGTCGTTGGCTTTCCCTGGGCATTAATCGCATCAATATTTTCCTCTTCTTCTTTGACTTTATCTTCGAAGCGCCGTATAAGTTTATCTTAACGCTTCTCGAGGAATGGTTCGCTTTCGCCAAGGAGAAGAAAGATGAGTTACAACCGTAAAACTTAGCTGTCATCCTGAACTTGTTTCAGGATCCCCCGTAGCATAAGCTTCGTGAGATGCCGAAATAAATTCGGCATGACGAGTACCGTGGTTATTATGCCAACCGGCTTAAACATACTAAAAACATCAAACATCTCGTCCGCTCGACGCGGCATTTTAAAAACGGCGCATGGAGAAATCCAGACGCCGTTTTTCATGCCGATCGCGACTAAGGGCGCCGTCAAAACATTGTCGTCCGCTGACATGGAACGCTTAGGCGCCGAGATCATCCTCTCTAACACTTATCACCTTTATCTCAAGCCTGGCATGGACGTTATGCGGGCTTTAGGAGGCTTGCATAAGCTGATGGACTGGCACAGCCCGATTTTGACTGACTCCGGTGGCTATCAAGTTTTTTCATTAGCCGAACGTCGCAAGATTACGGAAGAGGGGGCAGAGTTTGCCTCGCATATCGACGGTTCGAAGCATATGCTGACGCCGGAAAAATCCATGGAGATCCAGCAAACCCTGGGGAGTGATATTGCCATGGTTTTTGATGAGTGCACCCCGCCACATTATGACCAAGAGACATTGAACACTTCTGTTGATCGAACGACCCGTTGGGCTCAAAGGTCAAAAACTTACTTTGAACAAAATCGTGGTTCATCTAATAATCCGGGAGCCATGCTTTTTGGAATTAACCAAGGAGCCACAAATGAGGCTTTGCGGATCAAGCACGCGGAAGACCTCAGGCAGATTGGTTTTGACGGTTATGCCATTGGCGGCCTTTCGGTCGGCGAACCGTTCGAAGAAGCCTGTAAAATCGTCGCCACTTTGCACCCTGTCCTGCCAGCCGACAAGCCTCGCTATTTCATGGGCGGCGCTAAGCCTCACGAAATCGTAGCCTACGTCCAACGTGGCATAGACATGCTGGATTGTGTCCTCCCTAGCCGCAATGCCCGCCACGGCCTGCTTTATCGCTTTGTCCACGACGACCTGACCAAGCCTGATTTTTACGAAACCATCCATATCACCAACGCCAAATTCGCCGGCGATAAAACCTCTCTCTGTCATTGCGAGGAAGGAGTCCGACGACTGACGTGGCAATCTACTGTGGACGATGAGCTCTCCCGCTACACCTATGGCTACCTCCACCATCTTTTTGACGTACAAGAAATGCTTGGCTACCGCCTGGCAACTTTGATTAATATTAAGTTTTATCTTGAGCTCATGGCTAGAATTAGGAAGGGGATTGAGGATGGGGTAATATAGGCTTTATGCCAGGTCAAAATAAATTCTATAAGAATTTTGAAGCTTCAAATAGTTTATTTAGTCTTCAGATGAAGGCGGCTATTGAGACGCTCAACAGGTGGGCGGGAGAAGCTTTAGTTAAGGACGAATTTTATTCCTATAAAGATCGCCACGCCACAATTTTTATATATCAAGACGACGTGCAAAGGGTTAGAAAATACTTATTTAACAAGCTGAAATCCAACCCATCTTATCTTAATGAGATATATCAAGAGGCGGAAAAAAGGTTTAAATATTCCATCCAACACTTAAACACATATAAAAATGAAGTTGAGGCAATTAAGGATCCGGCTTCGCTTAGAAAATGGATAGGTTCCTTTATTGTTCATGTCACTGATACAACTGCACTTGGTATTTTAGCTGAATTATTTGCGGGATATGATGATTTTTGGGTAAAATATTTTAGGGTTTCCAAAGAGGAGTTGGCCATAATCATGGCGCCAATCGAACTAGGCATTGTCAAAACCTTTGAGCGTGAGATTGCCCTACTCAAACTTGGCCTATCAGATAAAAATTCTGCCAAGTTAGCCTCTGATTACCAATGGATTTTAAACAATTACAGGCAGACCGATAAGGTAACGGAGGCATATATCCTTGAACAACTTAAAAAGATTTCTCCCGATGAGGCTCGCGCTGTTTTGGATGACATCAAGTCAGATGAAGAAAAATTGAAGTTACAAAAATTTAAATTTTTTAAAAAAGTTGAGCTCACCGCAGAAAAGGCGATTCTATTAGATGATTTGGCTTCGCTGGTATTATTACAGGATAAGAGGAAAGAAGTCATCCTTAGAATCAATTCTTTATTTAAGAAGGTTTGTAGAAAATTGTTGGATATGTACGAAGTCAGTGACCAAGATGGAGAATTGGTTTTAGATTCGGGATTTTGTACCTGGTTCAGTGATTTTGAAAAACATGACTTACTAACATATTGCAGAATGGCTCTCGAAGGTTTTTGTTGGCCGGTTGATGGCGGATGGCTGACAGGAAAACAAGTGATAGAGAAATACGAAAAAGAAACTCAAGATGAAGTCGTTTCTCAAAATGATCAGATCAGGGGTCAGGCCGCTTACAAAGGGAAAATCAAGGGTGTTGCCAAAATAGTTTTAAAAAATTCTGACTTCGAGGGTTTTAACCAAGGCGATATCTTGGTAGCCAGCATGACAAGGCCGGAGTTTATTCCTTTGATGAAAATGGCATCGGCTATTGTGACTGACGAAGGCGGTATTACCTGTCATGCGGCCATCGTAGCTCGCGAAATGAAAAAGCCCTGCATCATCGGCACTAAAATTGCCACCAAGGTCCTCCATGACGGGGATGAGGTTGAAGTGGATGCGGATAAGGGGATTGTGAGGATAATTAAAGAAGTGAATTCATAAATAACCTCGATCTCATGGCCAGGATTAGGAAGGGGATTGAGGATGGGGTAATATAGCCTTGCTTTCAAGCATATGGAACAAAACAATAACCATTGGGAATACATACTGGATCGGGCGTATTCTGTTTTTGGCATTGCCATGAATGGTTTCTGTTGCTCTTCTGAATATATGAGAAGGCATTTGGATATTAAAGACTTACCGGATGGTTTATTGTATACGCCCAACAGGGCTTTTTGGGCAGCTGACCTGGTTAAGACCGTCGCCGATTATCAAATAAAGATGCAAAAAGAGTTGGGGAACGGATATCTCTGGGACATGGCTAAAAAATGTGAGATTGAGGGCCAGAGACTTGTCTCGAACAATCATCTTTTTAGTCAGGATGAGTTAACCAAGATGTCAGATTCGGCGCTGGTTGACGAGTTTATGGGCTTGGTCGGGAAGAATCGAGAATTTGCGGTATTTCTTGTCATCCCTTGGGTCTTAGAGAAGTATTTTGAAAAAAAATTAGAGAATTTGAAAGGTAAAATCCCGGAGAAATGTCATGAGTATCTGAAATTGCCAGGTAAGCCGAATGAACTCCAAAAAGAAACTCTGGCCATTCTCGCCGCGGCAGGCATGCCGGAGAAGGATCGCGAAAAGGCCATAGACGATTATATTGAGGAATTCGGTTGGACTCAGATCAGGTTTTTCAAAGGCAGATTCCCGACTAAAGATGAAGTTAGGGAAAGGCTTAATGCCCTTGGAGACATTGACGAAAAGATGTCGGAAATACGAAAAAATGAAGATTTAGACGTTCATCTTAAAAAAGAATTGCAGTCTTTATTAACCGAGGAGGATTTCGATACAGTTAACCTCATCAAAGAGTATATTTATCTTCGTGCTTTCAGGACTGATATGTTAGGCATCGCTCAAGGCCTGATGTATCCGATCATGGTCGAAGTCGCGGAAAGGTTAAATCTAGCCATTGATGATTTACTCTTTTTTACACCGGAAGAAATCAGCGAATTTCTCAAGAACCGCAAAGTTGACTTGGATGTCTTGAGGAAAAGAAAAGAATCTTGGATGCTGATCGTGAAAAATGATCGAATTGAGATGTTCGACGGTAAGGAAGAAGTTATCCGAGGCATGCAAGCCAATGGTATTCAGGAAGACGTTTCTGTAGACGCGCGGGAAATTACTGGTAAAATAGCTTTTGCGGGTAAGGCCAGAGGCAAAGTTAAGATAGTTATCGACCCCACGCACTTGAGTAAGGTGGAAAAAGGAGACGTGCTTGTCGCGACGATGACCTTTCCTTCCTTCATCGTGGCCATGGAAAAAGCGGTTGCTTTTGTCACGGACGAAGGTGGCTTGCTCTGTCACGCCGCTATCATCTCCCGCGAAATGAAAAAGCCCTGCATCATCGGCACTAAAATCGCCACCCGAGTCCTTAAAGACGGGGATGAGGTGGAGGTGGATGCGGACAAGGGAATTGTCCGGATTCTATTTAAGAAATAATAGTTTTATCAGTCTCGTGGATCAGAATTACAAAAAAACATCCTGACTAGGAGGATGTTGGTGGAGTCGTCTGCTTGATCGATTCGCCGGCCGCCCTTACGTCCAGCACCCTGCGTTCCAGGTCGACGGCCAGTCTGTCCATTTCGCCGCTTAGATTTTCCTTACTCGACCTGTAGAGGCCCTGATCGCTCGTTAAGGTGTCGATCATGCTCTGGTCTGTCAGCAGGAAGTCCGCCGGCATGCCTACGGCTATCTTGCCGCGGTTAGCGCGTTCGTACTCGCCGGCTGTGGCTGTGGACGCATGAATAGCTTCTTCCAGCTTAATTTTTTGCGACTCGAAGGGCGCTTCTGTGGCGCAATGCAGTGCCAGTAGCATCGAGTTGGGCATGCCGTCAGTGCCCAGCATGACTCGCATGCCGGAATCCAGCATCCGTCGGAGGGGGACCATGCCTTGCAACCTGGTCTCGTCGAAGCGGTCGTTGAAGGGGATGACGTCAGGGATGAAGTTCGGCTGCGGACAGACGGTCAGACCCATCTTGGCCGCTCGGCGGATGGCTTCGTCCGTTGGCATGGACATGTGTTCGATGCGTGCCATCCCGTCGATGCCTTTCTCTTGGCAGATCTGGGCCCAGAGATCGGAGAAGGCGAGAGCAGTGTCTATTCCCTGGTCACCGATGGCGTGGGTCGCGACCCGGAATATCCCGTGGTCGGCAGCCAATTGCATGGCCTCAAGAGCATCGTCTTCCGAATGGTATTTCAGTCCGTGCAACTCGGTCCCCGCGTAAGGTTCGTAGTACAAAGCGGTCCGCGAACAGTTGGCGCCGTCGGCCAGCAGTTTGAGGCCGAAGTACGATACGTCGATCCCTCGGCTGGTGGCATAACGAAGCATCCGCGGGTTGATGTGCGCGAGGCGGATGGATCGCCGTGCCTCTTCCGACAGCGCAGTGAAGACCTCCAGCTGGGCCGGAGTCGCGATGACCATGTCATGCACGTAGAGGGTGCCATTTTTCCTCATCTTCGCCGTGTAGTCCTCGGCGGCCTTGGTCAGACCATCCAGGTCCATGCCTTGTTCCATCAGTTCGAAGCAGGCGATGACGAATTCCTCGTAAAGATGTCCGTCCTTGTCCATATGGCCCTTGAGCTTGTCCAAGTCGCCAGTCTTGGCCAGGTACTCCTCAAGCTGTCGCATGGCCGCAGTGTTGGCCACGGCACCGTGATAGCTCATATCGACGGCAAAGGTCGGCTCCTCGCGGATCTGGTCCAGCATCTCTCGGTTGAGTCCGCCCATGGTAGAGGTGTCCCATCCCAAAGCCAGTTGTGTGCCAGGCTTGTTCTTCAGCTGTCCTTTGATGGCGCGGTCCAGGTCCTCGGGCGTGCTGATGCCGAAGATAAAGGCCGGGCTCATCTCCAAAGCCGAACCGAAGAAGATCGGATGGTTGTGGGCGTCCGTCAGAGCCGGCAGAGCGACCTCGTGTCGGTGTTCCGCGAAGTCTCCCTTTGTCCTGTCACGGACATCGCGTACAGCATCCGCTTCGTCCTGTTTGCCGAGCACCTTCTCGATGACGCCTTGGGGGTTGACCACGACCGTCGCGTCATGCATTTTCCCCTGGGCTGTACCGTAGGCCACGTCAAAGTGGAAGACTTGGTACTTAGGTTGCTCATGCGTCTCGAACGGATTCCTGCCCGGACCTTCGAATGATGGTTTGAAGTTTTCCATAGAACACTCCTGTTACTTGCTTAGACTTCCAAGGATTAGGGGAAGCTAAGCACGTTTTTGGAGAAAAAGTCAAGATTATTAGGTATTCAATTCACGTCAGCGGTGAGTCATGATACAAAAATCATTTTACCTTGATGTCGAGTAAGAACGTGAAGACGGCCATGGAAGCCAGCATCATGGTCCGCGATACGGTGTTGTTCATGACGCGCGGATCGCTATCCACTTCCTTAGCCACCGTCAAACGTCCGTCGGTCATGGCTCTAGGCATCATGTACATGATAATCTTTCCTTTAAAGTCCTTCAGATCCGCGAGAGTGATGGTATGGAACTTCTTGTTGTATTCCTCCATCAATTTGGGATCCTCGGTCGTGGAAGGCAAACCGTCGGCGATGCATAACATGTCGACCTTATCGATGAAAGTATCCAATTTGGCTTTGATATATTGGCCGCCATTGCGGTGGATGAAATCCACTATTTCTTTGGGCGTGCCCAGGGCGTCGACTACCGGGTCCTCGTATACCACGCCGCCGAACAGGCTGACTAATTTGCCCATGGTTTTGAAAGGCCGACAATTCTTATTCTGTCCCAGCAGTCCGATCTTGAGCTTGTTGAGGTCTACCCCGGCCTTCTGTAATTCATGAAAGTAGATAGGTCCGGCCAAGGTGTGTTCATGTCCGGCGCAGAGTCCATTGATGACAGGTATCTCATACCGGTCACGATACTTGTTCAGGTCAAGCGTGTTATGGCGAATCACCATGATGTCAGCCGATTGGATGAAGGAGAACAAGAAGTCCTCAAAATCCTCATCGCCTGCGGCCAGGTAAGTTCCGCTTGTCCCGGAAATGCCGATATAACCCCCACCTAACCTGACCATGGCCGCTTGGGCAGCGGAAGAAGTGCGGGTGCTTTCCTTGAAGAACATGGAAGCTAAAACTTTTCCTTTGGCCAAGCCGTAAGCTTTCTCAGGGTGCTTATCAAAAATCGCCATTCGTCTAAGAATCTCTAGATATTCCTTTTTGTTAAAATCTTCGGAATTGATGAAATGTCTGATCTTTTTCATATCGCCAAATTAAAGAGTTTTTAAGGGTTTAACTTTAATGAATTTTTTTAAGGTCTCCAATTTATAGTAGGCGTTCTCTTTGGAGACCCAGTGTTTGCCTCCCCGGCTTATGAATTCAATTTGTTGCTTTGGTTTTAAGCCATGTAAAAAGTAGACGGTCACAAATGAAGCTAATGATCCTGTGCCGCAGGATTTCGTTTCGTCATAAACCCCGCGTTCATACGTCCGGATGGCATAGCGGTTACGGCCTAAGTTTTTGATAACATCCACGTTGACACCGCGCGGATGATGCCTTTGCGTTCGTTTCCCGATTTTTACAAGCGGGAAACTTTGCATATTGCCATCCGTGATGTAGACCGCGTGTGGCTCACCGATCTTCACGAACACATATCCTTCTTTTTTCAGGTGGTTGCTAATATCGGCTACTTCCAAATGCGCCAAGATGGCTTCCTTGTCACGTCTGGTCTGAATTTTAATATTGGCGCCTCGCGTCTCGATATTGCCGTGTTTGATCTTGAGCAAGAAGGCCACTAAAATAGCGCCATTGCCGCAGGATTCGGATTCCGACCCGTCCCTTTCAAAAATTTCCATAAAAACTTCCGCTTTCTTTGATTTTTCTAAAAACAAAGCAGAGTCGACTTTGTGCTTCCGAATGTATTTTTTAGCGAAGTCGATTTTTTCTTTTTTGGACAACCTAACTTTATGACAATCCCAGATGATAAATTTATTGCCGCAACAACTGCCTATGAACACATTGTGAGTACCCGTATTTTTTAGCATAGTATTTCTTAAGTCGCATTGATTATATATCGATATCGCCGCTCGCGCAACCAAAGAAGCTGTATCGGGTTGCCTTGTGTACTGAGGGCTATTTATGTAGTATTAAGCCAAATATGACATTTGATTTTATCCAAAGCGTCCAAACCAAATACGACCCAAAGGCTTTTGAATTGGAGCCTGGTTCGAATTTTTATTCGGTAGCCGGTAGGAGAATTGTGTTATTGGCACGTTGCCTTTACCCGTTTGGATATAGCCATTCCGGTATATATCAAGCAGTTTTTGGTTTTTCTACAAGACATAAGCCGATCTATGATTCCTGGAAGCATCTTTTCGTTGATAAGAACGCCATGGAATATGAAAAACAAGCTATTGTCGAAAAGATGGGAATGGATGTGCAGTATCCGATCGTAGTCGCGCAAAAATGTGAGGAACTTGGTGAGAGTTTATATGCTTTCAGCAAGGATCTAAAACGAATGGATATTGTTAGTAAAACGGATGTGGAGCTCAAGGAGCTTGCTCAAAACCTTTTTGATCTTGTTGTCGTCCATTCCAGCTTTTTAATAGTTCCTCTCTCTTTACAAGGGCGTTTAGAAAGTGATTTGCTTCAAGCTCTTAGCCAAAGGATTGAAGATCAGGGAAAGAAGGAAGAGTATTTTTTAGCTTTGACCACGCCGCTCAAACCTAACTGGGGTTATTTCGAACAGCAGTCAATCATGCGGCTGGCCAGGCAATATCGCGATCAAAAGGGATTGTCCGCTGATTTAGAAAATAAGATAAAAGAATATCTGTTCGAATATGACCATCAGGGTACAAAATACGGATACGGTGACCTTTGGAAGTACGAAGACGTCTTGGAAAGATTGAAGTTTATAAGCACTCAGGCCGATTTAGATGAAAAAATTCTTCGTCTGGAGGCCCTACCGGGTCATCAGGATAAAGAAGTCCAAAGAGTCTTGAAAATATTGAAAGCGGATAAAGAGCTAATTGATATGGTCGAAAGGACTAGAACTTATGTTTATCTTCGGACATACCGAACAGACGTATTGAGCGCTGTTTTAGCCAACGCTTTCGTTCTATTTGGCGAAATCGGTCAACGTAATAACCTGACAACTCTTGATGTATTAGAAAGTCTGCCTAACGAAATTTTAACATTCCAATTCCCAAAACAAGCTGACATTAGGCAGAGGGCCCAGGCCTCGGTAGTCAGGCCGATCAACGGTAAAATTTATATCGCGGTGGGAGATGAAGCTAAGAGGATCAGTGACAATATTTTGAACGCCCAAACCCCTATCCAACAAACAATGGAGACTAAAGCGAACTTGCAAGAAATCAAAGGCAGTGTTGCCAATCCCGGATTAGTTCGTGGGATTGTCAGTATTGTTTCGGGTAATACCGAACTCGGTAAGGTGAAGCCGGGGAACGTACTGGTTGCGGTTATGACCACCCCGGATTTTGTGCCGGCCATGGAAAAGGCATCGGCTTTCGTGACCGACGAAGGCGGCATCCTATGTCACGCCGCCATAGTGTCCAGAGAAATGAGTAAGCCCTGCATCATCGGCACCAAGATAGCGACTAAGGTCCTCCATGACGGCGATGAAGTCGAGGTTGATGCGGATAAGGGGATTGTGAGGATAATTAAGAATTAAGGATTTAAGGATGTATTACCCCAAATTCTAAATTCCAAATTCCAGCCTATGAACACCATTAGTCGACAATATAAAAATTTCGCCACGCGCGTTTATGCGGCAATGTTCAATCAAGGGTTCATTGAGTACACCGTTCAAAACGGCTGTCCCGAGTTTTATGCCGTTCCGATTGGCGGCGAGAAAGTCGACTACGTAGTCCCGCATCCGGAATTTGATGAGGCTTGCCATCGCATAGGTGAAAAGTTTATGGCAGATTCGGATAAGCTTATCGCTGAATACGAAACTCGTAAGTCAGCTCTTATTGAATGTGCCAGGAAGCTGTCCGCTGCGGCTGGTCAAGTCAGCGATGCGGAATTGAAGAAGTTGTATGTGGATTATTGGAAAGTATCTGACAATTTCCAACCTTACAATATGTTCCCGCATTATATGGAGCGGGAGCTTGAACCGGATATTGCCAAGCTTTTTCCGAATGACTTTGGGCTTATCAGTACAATCCGCAAGCCTACGGAACACATGCGAATGCACCGCATGCTTTTTGAAAGCTCTGCTTCGGAAGTCGCCCAGGAATTTGGATGGTTGAATATTTACGCCATGACTGAAGAGCCTTTTGATGCAGCTTATTTTGAAGACTACAAGACGAATTTAAAGCAAGAAGAGGTACAGAAAACTTTTGATGACATGGAGAAGAATAATGCTTTATTCGAGCAATTCTTACAAAAACTGGATCCGGAGGAGAAGAAGTTATGTGAGGTGGCTCACGAGTTCGTATACATGCGGACAGACAGGGTAGATGCCATGAAAAAGCATGTTTATTTGTTATACCCCTTCGCCAAGTATATCGCATCTAAAATTTCACCCGACTTAGGAGTCAGGGAAGGTTCGATGTTGCTTAGGGAAGAAGTCATGGACATTTTGGATGGTAAGCAACCGGTGACAGAACAGGAAATGATCCAAAGAGGGAAAAGGGACGATTTGATCGAGGTATTTAGAGAAGGTCAGGCTTACTTTGTTAAAGATGATGATTTGAAAGCGAAGCTGATAGATTCCTGCAAGAAATTTTTTGTCTCAGGCGATGTGGCTGGAGTCAGTGCCTGCAAAGGGAAGGTTCAGGGTCGAGTGAAGATCTACATGGATGCTACGAATATCTCAAACGATGAAAGAGACTTTGTGATGGTTTGTAAACATACTTCGCCTCAGGACCTGCCATGGATGAAAAAAGCCAAAGCTATCGTCACGGACGAAGGCGGCATAACCTGTCACGCGGCCATTGTTTCGCGCGAATTAAATATTCCCTGCATAGTCGGAACTAAGAATGGGACTACTGTTTTAAAAAATGGCGATGAGGTGGAAGTTGATGCGGATAAGGGGATTGTGAGGATATTAAAAGCTTAAAAACGAATACACCCGCCAGGTAGCGTTGGCGGGTGTGAGTAGGTGGGATCTGAAGTTGTCGGGTCGTGCTCGCTACAGCACGTGTTTGAGGTGTCCCTCTTCGATGACGATCTGCTGAGCTTCGCCCAGGTCCAATTGATGTAGCTGGAGGATGTCCTTCGAGCTTGAGACCAGGGCGAGAGCGAGCGCGGAACAGAGGACAGGGGTGCAGCCGATGAGGACGACATCGCCGGGCTCGGGGTCTTCTTTCGCGACTGCGAGTGCGATAGCCAGTACCGCGACGCCGCTCCATCGGAACAGAGCTTCTCCGACGCCGGTCAGCTGGTCGTACTCTGCGAGGGGCACATAGCCGAGCTTCCTGAAGGTCGCGTTCATGAGGTCTTCATCCTTGGATGTGACCATGCACGAGAGCTCGGGTAGCAGGGGGATGTCATTCTCGCAGGGGAGCGGTGAGATCGTGTCTGCGCTGCACTTGCCCAAAGACGCTAGCAGGATTGACGGCTTGTAACCGAGTTCCTCTCGTTTCGCCGCCGCGTCTTGTGCCTGTTGAACTCCCTCGGAGCTGAGAACTCGCATGATGCTCAGCATCCGTTCCGTAGATCTCCTGTCAGGCGCGATCGGATCGGGGTTACCGTGCCTCTGCACGATGACGATTAATCCGTTCAGGTAGTCGACAGCCGCGTCAACCATCTTTCCCATCGGTTCGTTCCTCATGATCAATCTCCTTACAGTACGTGCTTGAGGTTTCCTTGCTCGATGATGATCTGCTCAGCCTCATCGAGGTTCAGCGCGAGAAGCTTGTCAACGCTTCGGTCCTGTTCGTGATCAAAGCGTCCTCTCGCGATCAGCCTGAGCGCCAGTGCTTGGCTGAGGACGGCATGGCAGCCGATCAAGATCACATCGTCGGGCTTGAGGTTTCTCCTTGCAACTTCGGTCGTCACGCACAGCGCGGCAATCGCAGTCCAGCGTTCGAGAGCATCGTAGACATTCTCGTTCTCGACGTAGGCATTCAGAGGCGCGTACTTGAATATTTCAACTGCCGCGTCTATGACCGACTGATCCTCAGGCGTGACCATCTTGGCGTAGAGCTCGGGGAGCTTGACGGTCGCGAGCTCAATGGGCTTGGGTGCAACCGTGTCCACGCAGCGCTCGGCGATCGACGCGAGCTTGAATGTCGGCTTGTAGCCCATCTGGTCCCGTTTCACCGCAGCGTCCACGGACTGATACGTGCCGAGTTTGCTGAGTTTCCGATCCAGATCGCTCTGGCCGGGCTCGAGCGGGTCAGTGTTGCCGTGGCGCTGGATGATGAGGGTGAAACTCGCCAGGTACTTCACAGCTGCTTTTGCCAGTTCTTGCATGGTTCTCTCCTCCCAAGCTCGTTAGCGTCATTGCCGACGTAAGCTGGTCTGTGGCTTCAGATTATAAAGACACAAAACAGCTTACCTCAGCGGATTTTTAGCTTTGAATTTGGAAAAGTACGATAGGGAAATATAGCATAAATTGGCCAAAATGTCAAGGAATAAGACAGTAACTAGTAAAAAGTAAAAAGTAACGAGTTTTGACCATTTTTTTTACTAGTTACTCGTTACTAGTTACTGGACTCGGTATTGTTGAGAGCTTAAGATGTTTGCCATGACTGACCTTTTGGAACAGCTAAATGACGCGCAAAAGCTTGCCGTGACCCATGAATCGGGTCCGCTTTTGATTGTGGCTGGGGCAGGGACGGGTAAGACGACCGTGCTGACGCGGCGTTATCTTTGGTTGATGAATGAGAAGAAGCTCACGGCCGATGAGTTGGTGGCGCTCACGTTTACAGAAAAGGCCGCGCAGGAAATGGAAGATCGCGTGCTGCAACAATTGCCTAACGGGGCTTATGAATTTTGGATCCATACTTTTCATGCTTTTTGTCAGCGTATTCTCGAACGTCACGGTCTTGAAATCGGTTTGCCGAATACTTTTCGCATTTTGAGCGAAACGGATGCTTGGATTTTGCTCAAACGTCGTCTTGAAGAGCTCCCGCTCGACCATTACCGTCCGCTTGGCAATCCAGTTAAATTTTTGCACGCCCTGATCCGTCACATCTCACGTGCCAAGGATGAAGGCATCACGCCGGACAGATACGTCGAGTTTGCCGAGAATGCTGTGTTGGATGGAGATTCGGCGGACATTATCGGCGGGGAGCGCAAACGCCTCAAAGAGTTGGCGGATGTTTATGCCGCTTACCAAAAAATCCTGCGCGATGAAGGCGCTTTGGATTTTGGAGACATTATTATCGAGACTTTAAGACTTTTTCGCGAACGCCCGGCTGTCCTCGAAAAATATCGGAAGCAATTTAAGTATCTTTTGATTGATGAATTCCAGGATACTAACTGGGCGCAGTATGAATTGATTAAGCTTTTGTCAGACCCGCAGAGAAACGTGACGGTTGTGGGGGATGACGACCAGGCCATCTATAAATTCAGGGGAGCCTCGCTAGCCAATATTTTGCAGTTTAAAGATGATTATCCTGACGCTAAGACCGTGGCCCTGACGGACAACTATCGATCCCACCAAACGATTTTGGATACGGCTTACAAAGTTATTTCCAATAATAATCCTCACCGGCTCGAAGTCTCTTTGGCTGACCAGGGTTTATCTAAGCAACTTAAGTCGCACGTCGATGCTTCTGTCATTTCGACCGAAACGGAGTGTAGTGGAGAAATCGCCGTTAACCAAGATTCCTCGTCGGCGTTAATTAGCTCCGCAGATTCTTCGCCTGACGCTCCCGCCAAAGGCGGACTGTCGCAGAATGACGGAGGGGATGGATCCCTGTCGTCGGCACTCAGCCTCCACGGGCATGACAATGAGGACGTTGTAGGACGTGTCAGGACGCTAGAGGACGTGAAGATCGAATGGTTTGCCTCGCTGAGGCAGGAGGCTGAATGGGTAGCTGACGACATCCTGGCCCGCCACGGGGCAGAAGCAAAAGACAGGGGATGGGACAGGTTTGCCATCCTAGTCCGTTCAAATGACGAGGCCTTGCCTTTTGTGGATGCGCTGGCTAATCGCAACGTGCCGTTTAGGTTTTTTGCTTTGCGCGGTTTGTATGCCAAGCCGGTTATCGTCGATATCATGGCCTTGCTCAAGCTGGCAGTCGCGCCCAACGATTCAACGACTGTCTGGCGCGTGCTTGGTCTGCCCAGCTTCAAAATCCCTTTGACCGCTTTGCATGAGGCCGTCGGCTATTCGACCCGCAAAGGAATCCCGCTTTGGGACGCGCTCAAACAGTCGTCCATTTTTCTTAAAGAAAGTCCGGAAGCGGCGCGGGCTGTCCAAAACGTGGTTTCACTTGTGAACAATCTGGCCGAGTCATCCCGCCGCGAAACTCCTTTGGCGATTTTGCATAAAGCCATCAACGAGTCCGGATACTTAAACTACATCATGAGCCTGACGGAACGTGAGCGGGTCGAGGCCATTGCCCATCTCAACGAATTCGTAAATCGCATCCGTCGCTTTGAGGCTAACACCCACGCCCCGCATTTGAATGATTTTGTGACCGAGTTGGATATGGAGATCCAGAGCGGGGAAGAGGGTTCTCTTAAAAGCGATGCTGAGACCGGTCCTGACGTGGTGCGCATCATGACCATTCATGCCTCAAAGGGTCTTGAGTTTGAAACGGTTTATCTTGTCTCAATGGTCGATCAAAAGTTTCCGACGCGGGCCAGGAGCGATGCTATCCCTTTGCCGGACGGTTTGGTTAAAGAACGTTTGCAAGAAGGTGATTTGCATATCGAAGAGGAACGTCGCCTATGCTACGTGGCTATGACGCGCGCCAAGCGACATCTTATCCTAACAGGCGCAGAAGATTACGGCGGCGTTCGTAAAAAAAAGCCATCGATCTTTCTCGCCGAGACCGGCTTAGAGCTCAGACCAGCGTCACCGGTCGAGGAGGATGATGTTTCATCGCTCCAACCAAATATCAAACGAGAACAGGACGCGGCGGCTTTGCGTGAGATTTTTACTCTCAAACGACGTTTTTCGTTTACCCAGCTCACGGCTTATCGGAAGTGCCCGATGCAATACAAGTTTGCGCATGTTTATCGCATTCCGATTTTAGGCAGTCACCAAAAAAGTTTTGGCCAATCCATTCACCTGGCGCTTCAAAGGATTCTCGAGCGTCATCTTGAGAGGGCCGGGGCCCAGCAAGGAAGTCTGTTTTTACCGCCCGAGACCCATCAAACTACGTCGGGAGGGCTGTTAGTGACACAAGACGAGGCATTGAGTCTCTACAAAGAAAGCTGGATAGACGAGTGGTATAAGAGCCGCCAGGAGCATGATCGTTATTTGGCCGAAGGACGCGTTGCTATCCTCAGGCTTTGGGAGGCCTGGTCACACAACCCGCCGAAAGTAAAAGTTTTAGAAGCTGGTTTTGATTGGCGCATCGGTGAGCACAGCATCAAGGGCAAAATCGACCGGCTAGACGACGCGGGCGAGGGCGGAGTGGCTATTTACGATTACAAGACCAGCGAATACAAAGAAGGGGAGAAAGCAGATGCCTTGGATCGTGAGCAACTTCACATTTATCAACTGGCGACTGAAGCTCGCGGCCAAAAAGTCTCTAAGCTGGCTTATCTGTTTGTGCGAGCCCAGGGTGAAGCGCAAGGTTGCGCGGAGCTGGAAATTCCGTTGCTTGAGGGCGAGGATAAGCTTGAACTGGAGGAGGATCTCAAGCGCCGCATGGATGAGATTTTAATCTCCGACTTTCCGGCCACTCCCTCCTCTTTCCTCTGCCAATACTGCGACTTCAGGAATATATGCGAATATCGCAAATAATTAAGAATGAAGAATGCATAATGCATAATCCTGACATTCTGCATTATTCATTCTGCATTTTGCATTAAAGTTATGCCATGGGAATCACTCAAATCCATCATGCCCAAAGCCATCAGGGGGGCGGGCATTCAGGAAAAAATGACCTCGGTCAAAGTCTTGGAGTCTTCGGCCAGGATTCTTAAGGGGCGTTGGGGAGAGGACAAGGCCAGTCTGGTTGAGTTTGTTTCTTTTGTGCAGGGCACGCTCAAAGCCCAGACAACTTCGCCGGCCGCCATGCAGACCCTGCGCGTGGAACAAGTTAGCTTTTTGAATGATCTTAATCGTTTATTGGGAGAGAAAGCCGTCAAGAAACTTGATATCCGCAGCTTTGGTTTTTAAGTATTTCATAAATAAGGTATAATGGTCTACGAAATTACGAATGGCTTCATACGAAAATACGAATAATTGGATTCGTAATTCGTATATTCGCGTAAATTCGTAATTTCGTAGACCAGCCTATGAGTTTTCGTTGGTATGTCATCTTGATGGGAGTTGGCACGGCCCTGGCTTGGATCGCCTGGCTTTTTGTTTTGCAGGCCATGAATCCTGATGAGGCAGGTTTAACGGCTTTTATATTTTTCTATACGACGCTCTTCCTTTCCTGCGTGGGGACATTCTCTCTGCTTGGCTTGCTTTACCGAATCGGTGTCAGGCATCGGGAAGCAGTTTTGGCCCGTGAGGTGCGAATTTCATTTCGTCACGCTATTTTGCTCTCCCTGGTCGGCACAACCGCTCTTTGGCTATCAGCTCACCGGTCTCTGACTTGGTACTGGTTGATCACCTTAATTCTGACGGTAGGGGTGATCGAGTATCTGTTTATTTTAGTTCAAGCCTCCCGAAGACAATGAGGCAATTTGGTGAACAACGAACAGTAACGAGTAAAAAGTAACGAGTAACGAGTTTAGACAAAACCCTGATCATTTCACGCTTTTTACTTTTTACTTGTCACTTGTTACTCAGTCAGTTGTCCACACTTGAAAGAAGGCTGCTTTTACGAGTAAGATAGCCGTGGATTTATGTTTCAAGAATTCATGGGACGGTTTTCAACGGACCTGGGCATTGACCTAGGAACCGCGTCGACCCTGATTTACGCGGCCGGCAAGGGGATTGTGGTAAACGAGCCGTCAGTCGTCGCCATTAACCTGCGTAACGGCCAGGTTCTTTCCATTGGTCATGAGGCTAAAACCATGTTGGGTAAGACACCGGCTCACGTGCAGATGTCCAAACCTATCCAGCGCGGCATTATCTCTGATTTCGAAGTGGCGGAAAAAATGCTGCGTTATTTTTTCACAAAAATTACGCGCGAGCATTCTCTTTTTGTGCCTCGGCCGCGAGTAGTCATCGGCGTGCCTTTGGATATGACTGAAGTGGAACGCAAGGCTGTGGGTGACGTGGTCATGGCGGCTGGCGCGCGATCTTTCTTTTTAGTTGAAACGCCTTTGGCCTCAGCGATCGGTAACGGCCTGCCCATCTCAGAACCGGTCGGCAACATGATCGTGGATATCGGCAGCGGCAATACCGAAATAGCAGTCATTTCTTTAAACGGCATCGTGACCGCCAAATCCATTCCCATCGCCGGCGATGAAATGAATCGCAACATCGTCCAATACGCCCGTGACGTGTTTAACCTCTTGTTGGGCGAAAGAGTGTCTGAAGAAGTTAAAATCGCGGTCGGTTCAGCCATACCGCTTAAAGACAGGTTGGAAGTATCCATGCGCGGTCGCGACCTGCTTTCCGGTTTGCCGCGCGAGATCATGGTGACGGACAGCCAGATCCGCGAGGCTATCGGTCGGTCTGTCAGAAGTATTGTGGAACACATAAAATCCATTTTGGAGATTACGCCGCCCGAACTGGTGGCTGATATCTATCGTCGAGGTCTTATCTTGACCGGAGGAGGCGCCCTTTTGCGCGGCATGGACCAAGCCATCGGGGCCGGGACAGGCTTGCCGGTCAGGGTAGCCGAAGATCCTGCTTCGGCCGTAGCACGCGGCGCAGGTTTGCTTTTGGAATCCCCAGCCCTGCTTAAAGACATCGCTTTGCCCAAAACGGATCGGATCTTTTAATTAATGCCAAATGACGAATGACTAATGCCAAATTTATGAGGCCTTCGGCATTTAATTTAATAATTATCGCTAAGCGATTCCAAAATTTGGCATTTGGAATTTGGCACTCGTAATTGTTTATGACTCTCCGTAGCCGGACCGCTTTGATGGTTTTAGGTGCGCTGATGGCGCTGGGTATTTTGCATATCACTGGTCTTTTGTTACCGGTCGAGAATTTAATTAGAATGGTTTTAGCTCCTATAGGTTCTGGTATGACATCGGCCGGCACCAACCTCTCACAGCGATTCAGTCGTGACCTGACGGCTGAGCAGTGTCGTGACCACGCGGCTGACTTGGAGACGCAGTTGGCGAGCGTTAGTGTTGATTATGTGCGCCTCAAAGCTTTAGAAGAAGAGAATGAAGTTTTAAGCAAAACTTTGGGTTACCTCCAGAAACAAGGTTACGACGCTGTTATGGGTCGTGTTATCAGCCGGTCTGGCATACCGGAACAATCAGTCGTGATGATTGACCGTGGAACCAAAGACGGCCTGGAAAATGGCATGGCCGTCATCATGGGCGACGGAATTTTTGTCGGTAAGATTACAAGCGTCCAAGAGAGGACGGCTACGGTCACGCTACTTTCAGATGAACAGAGTCGAGTAGCGGTCTCCAAAGCCGGACAGCGCAAGCTGATTGGTTTGGTGGAAGGCAAGGGTAATTGGACGGCCGAAGCCACTTTGATCCCACAGCAAGAAACATTGGAACCGAATGACGTGCTGGTGACCTCGGGCACAGAAGGTAAAATCCCGCCTAATTTAGTCGTCGGCTTGGTTAATAAAGTAGAAGGTCAGCCGACGGATCCGTTTAAAAAAGCGGCTATCGAATTGTTGGCGCCCATGGAATACGTGGAGGTCCTGGCCGTTTTGCGGCCTCAGGCCCTCAGGCCAAATTAGAAGTTATGCGCAAATCCTCATGGGTTTTGCTCGGGGCCGCGGCTTTGGCCGGGGGCATTTATGAAACAACTTTTTTAGGTTCGGCTCCTTTTCCGTTTTATTACATCCGTCCCGTCTTGCCGCTTTGCGTCATGCTCTTCATGCTCAATCGTCGTCCGGCGGCTTATGTCACCGCTTTCCTGGCCGGCGGCGTCATCGACTTATTGAGCGCCACGGCCAGCGGTTGGGTTATCGGCCGTTGGCTGATCGTGCTATTGGTGGTCGACGTTTTATCCGAAAGAGTCACGACCAACCGATCGCTTTACGCGGCCATGGCCTTGGTTGTCATGGCCAGAGTTTTGGACCGGGTTTTATGGCAATTGTTATCTTGGGTTTCGTTTTACATCATCCGCCAACCCATACCCGTTGATAGTTGGCGGAGTCTCGTGGGCATCTTGATGGTCGACATGCTGATTACGACGTTGGTTTTCGTCTCGGTCACGTTTCTTACCAAGCGTTTCGTCATCTCCGTTAATCCGCGCAAGGAAAGGTATGAATAAAAACGATGAAATTTTCGCCTGGCAGGAAGAGGGCGGTTTGGGGCTCGAGGTGCAACTCGAGGATGGCGTAAAGCCGTGGGGCCACGCCACGGGGGGGAGAGGCGTCGCTCCCGAAGTGATGTACGAAGATGAAGTTTTAAAAATTAAAGAGCGACCGCTTTTTATCGGCTTGCCGTTGCCTAGGGTTAGGTTTGACGTCGCTTTGGTTGTCGCTTTAACCATCATTCTTTTGATGATTGGTCGCGCCTTTTGGATGCAGGTCAAAGATCACACCCGGTATTTGGCCTTATCGGAACGAAATCGCTTGAGAACCGAGACTTTGCAGCCCACGCGAGGCATCATCCGCGACCGTCACGGCGTCGTTTTGGCGGACAACGTGCCGACCTTTGACGTGGCCGTGACGCCTATCGACTTGCCGATTGAAGAAAACGACAGAATTGATTTGCTGGGTCGCATCTCCCGCATATCCGGCATTCCTTTGGCTGAGCTTGAGCAAGATGTGCTGGAAGCGCGCTCGCCCGATCAAAAAATCGTGGTGGCCCGGGACATCGCGTATGAACAAGCTATCGCTTTAAAGATTGAGTTGTCCGATATGCCCGGCGCATCCATCAGTACCGGCCAAAAGCGCCGCTATCCAATGTCGATCGCCAATCCGTCCTTTTCCCATATTCTCGGTTATCTCGGTAAAATGTCGCCGGATGATCTTGAAAATTTAAAGGACTCCGGATATATCCAAACCGATACTTTGGGCAAAACCGGCGTCGAAGCTTCGTACGAAGCTTATTTGCGCGGCACGCCTGGCTATAAAGTAACCGAGGTTGACTCTTTTGGCCATGAGCAAAGGACGGTGCACGAAGGCAAATCCGCGCCAGGCAAGGATTTGGTTTTATCAATTGACGCGGAGCTCCAAAAACAAATGGAAAGCCTGATGATTAAAGGCATGGAAAAAGCCAAGGTTAAAAGAGGCTCGGCAATCGCGTTGGATCCTCGAGACGGATCAATTTTAGCTATTATTTCGTTACCGGCTTATGACAATAATATTTTTTCCGGGCATGTTTCGAGCACGGCTTACGCGGCCTATGCCCAAGATGAGAATAATCCGTTTTTAGCTCGCGCTTGGGCTGGTTTATTCCCATCCGGTTCTTCCATCAAGCCCGTATACGCCGTGGCGCTTTTGGCCGAACATACCATCACTCCTCAAACCACCGTGTTATCCACGGGAGGCATAAGACTAGGCGCTAGTTTTTTTCCTGACTGGGCGGCCGGTGGTCATGGTTTAACCAATGTCCGCAAAGCGATTGCTTTGTCGGTCAATACTTTTTTCTACATTACCTGCGGCGGCTATGAGAACTTTAAGGGATTAGGCGCCGATTTGATGGGGAAGTGGCTTAAGAAATTTGGTTTTGGTTCCAAGCTCGGGTTGGATATACCCGGAGAACAGGCTGGCTTGGTGCCTTCTCCGGAATGGAAACAGCAAAAGAAGAATGAGCGTTGGTATACGGGTGATACTTATAACTTCGCCATTGGGCAGGGCGATCTATTAGTCACTCCCTTACAGATCGCCATCGCGACCGGTGAAATTGCCAACGGCGGCCGTCAGATCGTCCCGCACGTGGCTTTGGAGAATCCTTTGCATACTCCGGCTACGAGCACTGCCTTGGCCCCGGCAGATGCCATCAACGTCGTCCGGTCCGGCATGAGAGATACGATCATTATTGGTTCAGGTCGGGCCTTGTCCGTTCTGCCTTTCACATCAGCCGGTAAAACAGGCACGGCTCAGTGGCGCAACGATAAACCTAATCACGCCTGGTTTACATCGTTCGCGCCTTATGAAAATCCCAAAGTTGTTGTGACGGTTATGTTGGAAGAGGGGGTAGAAGGTTCCAGCACAGCCGTGCCGATAGCCCGGGATATTCTCGCGGCTTGGAACAAAATATTCAACTTAGCCGGCAATTGAGATTCGTGAGTCGGTTGACAATCATTTTTTGTCTTTCTATACTCTAATCAACATCCACCCATTAGAAGGTGGATAACTATTTTCGTAGACTACTCAAGACATATGACTGTGAAAATGCATTATTTAAGCCCTGAGGGGTTGGAAAAGCTCAAAGCGGAATTGCAGGAGCTTAAAACCGTTCGCGTGCGCGAGGCGGCGGGTCGTATCGAAGCGGCTAAAGCCTTGGGCGATCTCAAGGAAAATTCGGAGTATCACAGCGCTAAGGACGAGATGGCTTTTATTCGGGGCAGAGTTCAGGAAATAGAAGAAACGCTTAAAAATACGACCGTCATCGAGGACGTCGGCGGAAGCAGTATAGTTAGGATCGGTTCGACCGTGGAGGTTGAGGCTAGGGGAGTTACGAGGTCTTATAAGATCGTCGGCTCGGAAGAGGCTGACCCGGTCAATGGTTTGATTTCAAACGAATCGCCCATGGGTAAAGCTTTCTTAAATCATTCTAAAGATGACCAAGTGGAAGTCGAAACTCCGGGCGGCGTGGTGACTTTCAGTATCCTAAAAATTTCTTAACGTATGATAGATATCAAGTACCTTCGAGAATTCGCGGACGAAATAAGATGCAATTGCGAAGCCCGCGGTTCCAAGGTTGATTTAGATCAAGCGCTGGCGGCTGATCAAGCTTACCTAACTTTATTGCACGAAGTTGAGAGCCTGAGATCAGAGCGCAATCAAACGGCGGAGGCCATGCAAGACGGTAAAGCTGACCGACCTGTTTTGATAGAAAAAGGCAAACAGATCAAGGCCGCTTTGGCGGCCAAGGAGGTGGAATTACGAGATAGTGAAAAAACATGGCATGACCTGCTCCTGCAGATTCCGAACCTGTCGCATCCGGACACGCCGCATGGTCAAAGCGACGCGGATAATAAGCAACTCCGCAAGGTCGGCAAACCGTCAAAACTCGTCAAACCGCTGGATCACGTCGCTCTGGTGGCCAAGCATAATCTGGCCGATTTTGAACGCGGTACCAAAGTGTCAGGCAGTAAGTTTTATTTCCTAAAAAATCAATTAGCCATTCTTGATCAGGCTTTGTTGCGTTACGCCGTCGATTTCATGGTTAAAGAAGGTTTTGAATTTTTAATCACGCCTGATTTGGCCAAAGAGGAAATCTTGTTGGGCAAAGGCTTTTTGCCGCGTGGCCCGGAAACACAGGTCTATTACGTCGAAAATCAGGATCTGGCCTTGATCGGAACTTCTGAAATCACTGTTCTTGGCTATCATATGAATGAGACTTTACAAGATGATGTTCTGCCTAAAAAATACGTGGCTTTGTCACATTGTTTTAGGACTGAGGCCGGTTCTTATGGCCGCGAGTCATACGGTTTTTATCGGGTTCATCAATTCAGCAAAGTGGAGATGATGGCTTTTTGTAAGCCGGAACAGTCTGAGGCTCTGCATCAGGAATTTCTTTCACACGAAGAAAGATTTTGGAAAAGCCTCGGCATTCCTTATCGGGTAGTTGATTGCTGCACGGGCGACTTGGGCGGGTCTGATTATCGCCGTTATGACATTGAAGCCTGGATGTGGGGCAAGGAAGGCGGCAAGGGCGGCTATGGCGAAGTGACGTCGGCTTCTAACTGTATTGACTATCAAGCTCGTGGTTTGAACATCAAATACGAGACTAAAGAAGGGGAGAGGGGTTTCGCCCATACCCTGAATGGCACAGTCGTGGCCACCCCACGTGCTCTAATCGCTATCTTGGAAAATTATCAACAAGATGATGGCACGATTAAAATTCCGGATGTCCTCATGCCTTACTGCGGTTTTAGTTCCATAGGTTGAACATTGATGTCCAACAAAGTTGTTCATTATGCCATCAAAAAATAAAGACAATTTCAAAACCTGGGTCGAGGTTTCTGCTTCTGCCATCAAGCATAATATTAAAGTATTCAGGGGATTGGCCGGCCCAGAAAAAAAGTTAATGGCGGTCGTCAAATCGAACGCCTATGGTCACGGCCTGGTTGAAACGGCTTTGATAGCTGATAAGAGCGGGGTTGAGTGGTTTGGCGTTGATTCCGTTGACGAAGCTTTACTTTTAAGAGAGTCAAAGTTTAAAAAACCCATATTAGTCTTGGGTTATACGCGCTCAAGCCGAGTGGAGGAAATGGTAAAGCAAAACGTCTCTTTCGTGGCTTATAATCCTGATTTACTTAAAGAATTGAAAAAGTTATCTAAGGCGGGCGCATTAAAGAAAACACCCGCCAAGTTACATCTTAAAATTGAGACCGGCACTTTCCGCCAAGGTTTAAGCGGCGATGAGCTGTTGAGTTTTGCCAAAGCGGCTACAGCTATCCCGGGTGTAGAAATCCAGGGCATGTATACTCACTTCGCCAATATTGAAGATACAACCGACCGCAGTTTCGCGGATCTGCAGTTGTCCAGGTTCACGGAGGCAAAGAAACTTTTAAATGATCAGGGCATATATCCGAAACTCTGCCACAGTGCCTGCTCTGCGGCGGCTTTGCTTTTCCCGGAAACTCATTTTGACATGATTCGCATGGGCATTTCGATGTATGGTTTGTGGCCATCCAAAGAGACGCGAGCGGTCATGTTGCGTCAGCGTAAGGATGTTGTACTGAAACCCGCTCTGGCCTGGAAAACGAGAATCGCGCAAATAAAAAATATCCCTAAAGGCACAAGCGTCAGTTATGGTTTGACTGAAACGGTTTCTCGCAAGAGCCGCATCGCGATTTTACCCGTAGGTTATTGGGACGGCTTTGATCGGGGCCTGTCCAATGTTGGCCACGTTTTAATCCATGGCACGCGTTGCAAGATCATGGGTCGTATCTGCATGAACATGTGTTTGGTGGATGTGACGGATGTCTCGTCGGCTAAAGTCGGACAAGAAGTGACTCTGTTGGGAAAAGACGGCGATTCGACCGTATCGGCTGATGAAATCGCGGGACAGATAGCCACTTTAAATTACGAAGTCGTCACACGTATCAATCCGCTGTTACCCCGCGTAATCATTGATTAAAACCCTTATGAAGTGGTTTGCCAAGCAACCAAACGAGGGTATGTTCCGGGAGGAGAGGGCAGGGAGGCTCCATAAGACCAAAGGGGCGATTTATGGGCTTTTAATAGGTTTTGCTATTTGTAGTTTTCTTTGGTTTATTTTTTATTCAGGTCGTTTTGACGTGCAAAAAATCGAAATTGCGCCTTTGCAGGTTTTGAGGGCAGAGGCCGTAGAAGGGGAGGTAGGAGTCTATTTTAATGGCCCTAAGCATTGGCCATGGGGGAATAAGAATATTTTTTTATTAGATCAGAATAAGTTAGAAAATTATTTGATGAACAAATTTTTTGTGAATAGTGTAACTGTGGATAAGTCTTATCCAAATATTTTACGACTCAAGATTATTGAACGTCAGAGGAGTGTGGTTTTGATCACAAAGAACAACATGTACGTGGTTGACGACTATGGTGTGGTAACCGACTTTGCTGACGCGACAACTACATCCATAACCCGCAACTTCCTAATTAGTCCCTCGCCGGTTAATACGCCTAAAGAAATTTACGTTATAACATCTGTTACTACCACGTACGATAAAAATCAGGTCTTCACGGACTCAACTATGGTTAGGAAGTGGCTGGTGGCGGCTAATAAGCTCAGGGACGCTGGAATTTGGTTTAAAGCGTTGGATATAGGCTTGAAACCGTCTCATGCCATATCAATCATCCTTAAAGAGAATAAAAACGTTTTATTTGAGATGGATGATACCCTGGATACCCAAATAGAGACCCTGAGGGCGTTTTTGGCCTCAAAACCGCCGTTGGATCAGATATACGAGTATATTGATGTTAGAGTGCCGGGCAAAATCTATTACAAATGAATTTAATATTTAGAATTTAGGGTTTAGAAAGGGAATGACTAGAGCAGTTTTTACGATCTCTAAACAGAGTCGTAAAAACTGCTTTATGTTATACGGCGCATTAGGCTAAAGACCTAAACAGCCGATAAACTTTGTTAGTAAGCCTAATGCGCCGTATAACATATATTGTGCGACGCTAGTTTATAGTCAATAAACACGGCCCTGTTCTTATCCACATCCCTTCCCTCTTTCTATTTTTTGAAGTTTTGAGCCGTGACCCCATATGTCGACATTAATGATTGTTTAATATTTTTCTTCTTAACTTCCCTATTAATTTATTTTAAAATAAAAAATATTTCTTGACATGGCCCACCAATTGCTTTAAACAATTACTACTCCATCTTCCAACTCCCCCGCCAATGGAGGGCGCCATGTCTAATTTGGGTTTAGTTCCTATTGGTAAGGATCAGGGATTCGTTCCTTTTGTGGAATACGTCTTCGGCAACAAATCCATGGGGTTCTATCGCAACGACGTAAGCCGGCTGTTAGTCCTTTTGCACAAGATGAAGAAAGACGGACTGCCGGTTCTCTTGAAAAAAATGATAGCCGAAGGACCGTTTGATCCGGAGCTGGTGCGGCGATATGAACCATTGACCATGCACTGCGAGTATGTGTGGGCCAAGCTATTACTCGATGTCAGAGCTGGAATTGACAAGATGCCTTTCTGGCTGAGCGCTCTGGCGGGTCATGAGGATTATCGGAATGCCAGGCCATGCAAACAGATTGTGGTTATCTCAGTGTTATGTGAACAAGTCGAATCCTTGCTCAAGAGATACGGGCCGGATTCCCACAATACGATCCCGCCCCCTGCCTCTGAAAGCGACAGTTGATTCTTCTCGGGCCTCGGCCCTTTTTTCTTACTCAAATTTTGCCTGCAGATATCTATGACGTTCATCCGGGGAGAATTTTTCTATGGCATATCTCAACATGGTCCGTGGCATCCGGGCTGCATGTCGATTGAGAAACTTTTTGACTTCTTGAGGTGAGCGAGATCCTGCTTCGCGTAACATCCAGCCTACTGCCTTATGAATCAAGTCGTGGCGGTCATTTAAAAGTTTCTCAGCCAGCTCCAGAGTCAATTTGACGTCTCCCTGACGGATAAACGTCAAAGTTGCCAAGACGCCGATGCGCCTCTCCCAGAGGTCGGACGACTTGATGAGGTTTTTTAGCGCTTGACGATCCTCGGTGCGCCAACAATAGTCTCCCACAATCTGAGGGGCCGAAGTGTCCACCAAATCCCAATTATTGATCCACTTGGACATACTGAGATACCTCTCAAAAATGTCTTTTTTGGCACTTTCGTCGCCGGATTGATAGCGCATGACCAAAAGCACAAGCGCCACGAATCTTTCCTCGTGGATTTTACTTTTCAATAATTTTTGAACGTCAGACAGGGGAAGCGCCTTGTACTCTTTTGCAATTTTGCGTTGGTCGGGGACTGATAAGCCTAAAAAGACGTCCCCTTCTCCATACTCCCCTTTTCCAGTCTTAAAAAAACTCTTTGAAACTAAAGCACGTTGCGGGTTGGCGTGCTTTTTGAGCTCGGCTTTAAGCTCGACGAGCTTAGTTAATTTAATAGTGACAGATGTCATGGGGTGATGATAACATCCTGCCAGCACATTGGGATAGATCTCATCGACAACTTTGAGATCTTGTATTTTTTCTTAAAATACGGTAAAATAATCAAAATCTATGCTACAAGACGTAATAATAACAGCAAGGCAGGTCGCTATATTTCCAGAGGAGTTTGGTATACTCAATTCTAAAGAATTGGCTAAGCGCCTCATTTCATTAGAGAGTGGCTACGATGGAGATCCGACGTTTGTACCTGTTGCTGATTCGAGCAATCAGGTGGGGATCATGATTGCACTTAAATCAGTAGATAAAAAACGTACATTACAGATTACGGACAATAAAATTGACATGTTTTGGTCTGATGATGGAAAACCCGTCTCTGTCGAGTTAGAAGAAATAATAAGGTCTATGCTCTCCGTGATTAAAGCCGCAGAAATTAAATCAATAAAAAGGGTTGGATTAATAACTGAAATTTTACAAGTTGAGAAAGACCATGATCAAACGGTCGCTAAAATAAGCGACGTTTTTATTCCTAGGACAAAATGCCAAGATCTAATCAATTATCAGATAAGGCTTTCATATAAGATCGAACTGACTAGTTACGGAGGTCGTTGTAATAAAGTCATTGATCTTTTAAACGGAAAAAGTAAAGTGAAACCTAGTCGCCCGGTTATCGTTATCCGTACTGATATAAATACGCATCAGGATGAAAAAGTAAAATTGGATTTAAATGGCTTAGAAGCATTCGTACGTGAAGCGTATAGACTGTCTGATCCAGCGGCTATTATCTCTGAAATATGGGCGAAGAGTTAAATTTAGGATCCTCGGAAGAATCGAGTTCAGCTGACCCTATACTTAGCAAGTTTTTAAGAACAGGGAGCATTGTCATACCTCCAGATGATTCTGCTTCAAACAAAGAAAACGAGACAGTGGAGGCTCTTAGAACGATTCAAAAAGTTAGTATTGATGCTGAAACTTTGAAGAAAGAAGTTGAAAATTTTAAAGAAAAACAAAAATCTTTGGATGAAGAATATAAGAAATTAAGAGAAGAAGTTTCATCTTGGGAACAAAAACTTGATGAAAATAAATTAAAAATTGTTGAGCTATTAGGAATATTTGTGGCTTTGTTTACTTTCGTTTCACTAGATTTTGGTCTTTTTAAAGACCCACCAAAATGGCACGATGCTTTTTCACTGGTTCTTACGACGGCAGGCATATTAATTGGCTTTATACTTACTTTAGAATTAATTATAAATACGAGTAAAGGTTTGCCGATGAAAAGATATATTTTGCTATACGCATTGTCAGGTTGCTTGATAGTGGGTGGCCTGATTGGTTTTGCAGCTCCATATATAAAATCAATATTACCTAGTTCCTCAATCTATACTTCTAGTAGCCCTCAAGAACAACGGGCAAAAACTCAAACTATGGGCCCAGGTTCTTTATCAAGTAAATCAAATACGTCAACTAAATAAGGCCAATTTATATTTTTGAATGGGAGTAAAAATCATCACAAAAAGGTTGGCGACTCTATTTTTTTATACCGGCGGCTTGGGTGTCCAAATGTTGATATCGATCCACGCTTTAAAACTGGCTAGCCAGTCGCGGACGGTCATCCAGACAATGTTGCGGTAGCTGTGCAGATCGGCCGAGACGCCCACGGATTGGACGCCGAGTTTGTTGCAAAGATATAAAGCGCGCGGCAAGTGGAAGTTTTGCGTCACGATAATCGCCTTGGTTATATTGAAATCTTTTTTGGCGCGAACACAACTTTCAAATGTCCTATAGCCTTGTCCATCCACCAGGATGTTAGAATCTGGAACGCCGGACTGCACGAGCATAGCTCGCATAGCCGCGACCTCATTGGATTTAAAACGACCATCGTCGCCGGTGACTAGGATGAGCTTGCCCTTGTATTCGCTATACAGGTCATAACCGACTTGCAGGCGGTCAATCAAGGCATCCGACGGCGTTCCGTCCGGTTTAAGTGAAGCGCCAAGAATTATGATGGCCGGTTCTGATGGCACGTTGGCGGCCTTAAAGATCAAATGGCGGTAACTAAAACGAACGTCGATGACGATGCCTACTATCAAAACGAAGCCTAAACCCAGGGTTGCTAAGCCGATGCGGACAGCTTTATTTTTTAAAAAATTCTTGAGGTCCATTACTCGATAGTAATTCCTTCTCCCCTGCTTTCAAGCATGGGGATTTCAGGATTGTTAGACGAACCGTTGATGCGATAGATATCTTTATCAATCTTCAAAAATTCTTTGGATCCGAGGTTATATTGGTTAACGGCTGTTTGGAGGTGGTTGCCCACGCTTAGGTGATACTTCTCGTAAGCTCCCAAGTGCTTTCTAAGCTCGTCCACGCGTTTTTGTATCTCTTTAGCCTCTTCCTCGATCTTAAGCGCTCTCAGGCCCTGTAAAACGGTCTGGAGATAGGCTAGGAACGAGGTTGGCGAGACAACCAGCACATGGTATTTGGAGGCGGCGCGTTGGATGATATTTTCCGTATCTTCGGTAACCAATCCGATTCGGTTAACCAACAAATCGTAGTAGATGGCTTCATGCGGGATAAACATGAAAGCGAAATCCATTGTGTTCTCGTTGGGACGGATATATTTGGAGGTCTCTTTGACTCTGTCCTTAAGGTCGTTCACAAAAACTTTTTCTAATCTTTCACGCTCGGCGGGATTTTCCTCAACGGCCAAGCGATTATAATTTTCCAGACTGAATTTGGAATCGATGGGCACGATTTTGTCTTTAACAAAAACCGCCGCGTCTACAATCTCCCCATCCGCAAAACGGTATTGCATTTGGTAGTTATCCGGAGGCAAAACGTTCTTGAGCAGGTTTTCGAGAAAATATTCGCCCAGCACGCCCCTTTGTTTGGGATTCTTGAGGATCTGTTGTAATTTTTGCAATTCCGTCGTTTCACTCAAGACCTGCCGAGATATCTCCTCGACTTTTGACATGTGGCTGGTAATATCCCGGACAATGCCGGTGACGGACTGATGTTGTTCGCGAAAAGCCTGATTGGTTTCATTCATGCGTCCGCTGAGGTCCTGCTGCAGTTGCGCCATCTGTTGTTGGATGAGCGTCAGACCCTGCGTGTCGGCCGGGGCTGAGGATTTTTTCTCGAGGCTGGAGAGTTTCCACCAAACAGCCGCGACCAGGGCCAAAAGCACCAGAAGGCCGATAATCATCAATAAATCTTGGGTTCCCATAGTTGGTCAATCATACCTGCTCACAGGGCTACTTGACAAGGTTCTACTGTGTAATTATTCTCTTTTTCTATCACCATTAAAGACGAACTAAGAAAAATAAATCGTTCTTAATAGTCATGTATTATGACACCATTCCCCTTTGTGTTAGGTCCGACGGATGATTGGGATCCTCAGGGCTACAACGATGCCGAAGAAGAGCTCGAAGACGAGTTGATGAAGGCCGGCATGAGCGAAATTAAAGAAGAAGACGTCGAAAAGCCCATAGAGGTTTTAGATGAAGAGGCTGAGGCAAAAGAAGCTGAAGAGGTTGAGGAAGCAAAAGATGTTTTTGAAGATGTCGCCCTCGACCCTTTGGCAGCTTTGGATGATTTGGCTGACCAGGTGAACCGCACGGAAAGAGAGACCTTGCGTTTTAAGGTAGATTTTGACGAATAATCATCAAGTCGTTTGTCTTTAAAAAATAGTCCGCTTTGGCGGGCTATTTGTGATACCTTTGTTCGATATTCATGAGTTGTCTGAATTCGGTTCTTTTCTCGTCGCCCACTGGCAGAATAATGGGAGCTAGGTTGGTCATGACGGCTTTACCCGCGAAGGTGATACCTAAGAGCCAGACCAGACTGGCTAAGGCCCAGGGCTTAAGGTATTTAGTCGTGTAAGTCAGGGCTGAACCAAAACCTATGAAGGGCATGGCCATAGTCAGAACCCAATCGTTGCGATCCATGGCCGTCACCTCGGAATTTTTGGAAAGATGCAACACGACGGCCAATCTGAGAATGATGGTATAAATAAGCAAGACAGCAAAGACGATAACTAATCGATTGCTCCCCAGGGCGAAAAGCGCGTTCGTCAGATTGGTCGCGTCAGCTTTGGTCATCATGGAGCGTGCCACCAAAGGTAAGGCCATGAAGAAGCCTATGAGAGGTGTAAAAAGGGACCAAAAGGCCCAGCGTTTCCAAATACACCAATACCAGACTGTGGCGGTTGGATTTATTAATAAACAGATGACCCAAATTAAGCGTTGACCCCAGGAGGCCCGGGGAGTTCTAGCTACATGAATCAGAGACCAAGCCCAAAAAAAGACTAAGGCCAACAAAGATATCCCGAGCAGGATGTAGGCTATTAGAAACCAGGGGTGGAGCGGGGTTAGGGGTATGATTAAAGACGGTATTTTTAGCATGCTTTTCGTTAATGATTTTAACATTTTAAGGCTAAAATATCAAATAGCAAATATCAAGAGTTAACCAAGTGACTCTTGTTATTTGTTATTTGAAACTTGTTTCTATTTGATTGTCTACCTTTTTGATTCTTAATAGTCCAATCCGTCACGAGCCTTGACCCCCTGTTGTATATAATGTTTGTTCATTTTCATCTCAGTTACCAGATCGGCCAGCTCAATAAATGACGGAGGAGCGTTTCGTCCGGTTAAAACAACCTCTGTTTGGGCTGGTTTTGCCCTTAAAATGGCTAAAACATCAGATTCCGCGAGTATACCAAGGTGTGTGGATATATTGATTTCATCTAAAACTACCAGATCGTATTTGTTTTCTTGGAATAAGCGACGGATTATTTCCATTCCTCTCTCCCCTTCTCGCTTATCCTCGTCCGTCACGCCAAATCTAAAAGTTCCAGTTTCTAAATTCATTCTGTCCAAACCAGTGACGAAGAGGTCTACTTCCGGGAAACGTTGTTTCAAGATGTCGCGCTCGGCATAGTGATCACCGCCTTTATCAAAATAAACTATGGCAACTTTTTTGCCACGCGCTAAAGCTCTGACGGCTAATCCCAGGGCGGCGGTAGTTTTGCCTTTACCGTCGCCCGTGTAGCACTGTATTTGACCCCACTGACCTTGGTTCATAAAGTTTATAAGGTTTTTTAAAGTTCATAAAGAAAAGCCTTACAAACCTTATAAACTTTATGAACTTTAAAAACTAGTTTGTTAGCTGCAGCCGCTTGTCGCGCCGCAGTTCAAACATTTGTAGCAAGCGCCGTTTCTGACCATCATGGAGCCGCAGGTATCACAGGCCGGGGCGTCAGATTGGTTATCGAAGGTTGAGGTCAAGCCGCTTGGTTTTGAGCCGTCCTTAACATCCAGCAAGCTGGGTTGTTGAGGTTCAGCGGGAGCTGTATAGCCTTGATCTTTGGGCACATCCTCGATATGCAATTCGGCCGTGGCCGACGTATCAACGTTGATGCCGATTGCTCGTCTTTCTTCGGGTGTCAGGAATTTGAGGCCTAGCCAGCGGAAGATATAATCAATAATCGATTTAGCCACGCGAATATTGGGGTTGGCCGTAAAGCCGGACGGTTCAAAGCGGACGTGGGCGAATTTGTTGACCAAGATCTTGAGCGGTACCCCGTATTGCAGGCCAATGGAAACCGAGGTGCTGAAAACATCCAAAAGACCGGAAAGAATACTGCCCTCTTTGGACATGGTGACAAAGATCTCGCCCGGCGTGCCATCGTCATACAAGCCAACCGTTATAAAGCCTTTGTGGGGGCCGATTTGGAACTTATGGGTGATGGAACGCCTTTCGTCGGGTAAACGCCGTCTCCGGGGCGCATAGGGCTGGCTCAGGCTAACCGCGACGGCCGGAATGGGTTCAATTTTTAGTTCTCGAACGGGAGTAGCCGTCACCGTCTCTTTTTTACCGTTTTCCGTTTTGGAAGTGGTCAGAGGTTGGGCTAGCTTACAGCCGTCACGGTAAATGGCCACAGCCTTGAGACCCAAACGCCAACCCTCCGTGTAAACATTCATGACATCGTCGATGGTGCAATTGCTGGGCAGGTTGACTGTCTTGGAAATAGCTCCGGAAAGGAAAGGTTGGACCGCGCCCATCATGCGTAAATGCCCCATGTAATTGATGGAGCGTGTGCCGTTGGCGGCCTTAAAAGCACAGTCGAAAACCGGCAAGTGTTCTTCGTGCAGGTGCGGCGCGCCTTCGATGGTGTCATGCTTGTCGATCCAATCGATAATATCGCGGATTTGTTGTTCGGTATAATTGAGTTTTCTTAAAGCCTCGGGCACGGTGCTGTTAACGATCTTAATCATACCTCCGCCCACCAACCATTTATATTTAACCAAAGCAATATCTGGTTCAACGCCCGTTGTGTCGCAATCCATCAAGAAGGCAATCGTGCCGGTGGGAGCCAGGACCGAAATTTGCGCATTGCGATAACCGTGCTTCTCACCTTGGGCAATAGCTTCGTCCCAAGCTGTCTGGGCCCGCTCCAGCACCATGTGCGGCACGCCAATCGGAGGTAGCTTGTAAGCGGCTTCGCGATGTTTTTGCATGACTCTCATCATGGGTTCGCGGTTAGCCGCAAAACCTTCGAACGGTCCGATTTTTTCGGCGACCACGGCGGATTGCTCATAGCTGATGCCTGACATAATGGAAGTTAGCGCCCCGGCCATATTGCGTCCCTCATCCGAGTCGTAAGGCAGGCCCATGCTCATAAGCAAAGCGCCCAGGTTGGCATAACCGATGCCCAACGAACGGAAGACGTGCGAGTTGTGTTCGATGGAGGGCGTGGGATAGGAAGAAGCGCCCACGATGATTTCCTGAGCGGTTATGATAATGCGGCAGATGTGTTCGTAGGAGGCCACGTCGAATTGGCCGTCAGCCGTCCGGCACTTCATGAGGTTGATGGAAGCCAGGTTGCAGGCCGTATCGTTCAAGAACATGTATTCGGAACAAGGATTGGAAGCGTAAATACGGTCCGTGTTGGAGCAGGTGTGCCAATCATTGATGGTCGTGTCGTATTGCATGCCAGGATCGCCGCACTGCCAAGCCGCGTCGCTGATTTCGCGCAACAGATCGCGGGCTTTGAATTTTTCGCTCGGTTCCCCGGTGGTCACGAATTTGGTCCAGAAATCGCCGTTCTGATCCGCGGCTTGCATGAAAGCGTCGGTCACGCGCACGCTGTTGTTGGCGTTTTGGAAAAAGATGGAGGAATAAGCCTCGCCATCCATGCCGCTGTCATAACCCGCGTTAATTAAAGTGTGAGCCTTCTTTTCTTCTTTGGCTTTGCACCAAACAAATTCTTTAATATCAGGATGGTCGATGTCCAAGATGACCATCTTGGCCGCGCGGCGCGTCTTGCCGCCGCTCTTGATGACGCCCGCAAAAGCGTCGTAGCCTTTCATGAAAGAGACCGGGCCGGAAGATTTGCCGGAAGAGGCGGCTAGATTTTCTTTGGACGAACGCAAAGATGAGATGTTGGAGCCGGCGCCTGAGCCGTATTTGAAGAGCATGCCCTCGGTCACGGCCAATTGCAGAATGGAGCGCATGTCATCTTGCACTGAGTTGATGAAGCAGGCCGAACATTGCGGTGTGGGATTGACTCCGACGTTAAACCAAACCGGTGAGTTGAAGGCGGCTCGTTGATTGACCAGAATGGATGTCAGTTCTGATTCATAGACATCAGCGTCCTGGGAGGTTTGGAAATAGCCCCCGACCCGACCCCAGTTAGTGATGGTTTTAGCCACGCGGTCAACCAACTGACGCATGGATGTCTCTCTCTCCGGTGTGCTCAGGCGGCCGCGGAAATATTTGGAGACGATGATGTTAGTCGCTGTTTGGCTATAAAATTTGGGAACCTCCACGCCTTTTTGTTCAAAAACTATCTTGCCTTTTTCGTTGCTGATAACGGCGTCGCGCTGGTCCCATTCGAGGTCATCATAAGGATGAGTGCCTTCGGTGGTAAAGAAGCGATGGAATTTTAGTCCCTGGCCATAACGCGGTTCCCGGCTTTGGACGCTGAGTTGCAATCTATAAAGAAAATAAGCCCGCGCTACCTGGGGGAAATTCAGATCGATCAAAGCCGCGCCAATAGTCTCGCGCACGTGTTCGGTGTCGGGCGTAGTATGACCATCAAACCTTTGGGTTAGTTTATGGACAACGTATTCCACCACGCGCCCGATGGTTTTGGTTTCTTTTTCAACATTAAAGCCGGCCGTTCTAAAGGCCTCGCGCACGCTGGCTTTAAGTTTTTCCGGTTGGAAGCGGTCTATGCGTCCGTCTCGGCGTCTGATTGACTTGAGAGTCTTCAGATAGGCCATGATGGCCTCCGTATTAAGATTGGAATCCAAGATTCTCTCCGGGCTGGTCTTTCCAACCGAAGAATTAGCCTGTGGGCACATAGGGTGGTGGGATAAAATTTTGTTATTTCCGACGGTGTCACGTGCTTTACGTGGCAGGCCTCATGACAATGTAATTTCTCCAAATTTAAATTTGGAAAAGCGCGTTTTACATCGGTTGTGGTTGTCGGACGACCACAACATCTTGTGGTCTAAACGGGATTATACCACAAGATGTTGGGGAGGACTTTTGTCCTGGGGATAAGGTCAGTGTCTAGTGCACAGTGCTCAGTACTCAGTTCTAGCTACCGTCTACCAGCTACCGTCTATCGTCTAATCATAGGCCGAGTGAGAGGTTGATTTTAGGAGTTAATTGGTCTTCGGCCGGCATAATCGGTAAGGGAATAGTTTGTTTTTGTCCTAAGCGGTCAAAGTAAGAAACCTGTTTTTCAGACAAAGCTTTTTCGTAAATATCCCGGGTGACCCGGACATCCTGCAGGCAATAAGATTTTAGTTTTTCAATCTCACCTTCTTTCCAAAAGCGAACCGCTTGCAAGCCGTCCCCGCTCTTGCCCATGCCCAGGGTCGCCTGGGCCACCGTGTCTAATTTAATTCTGAACCCAAGCCGCTTTTCAATTTCCAATAAAAGATCAACCGTCGGCAGGCTCATGATGTTACCGGTGTAGTAAGTCTGCATACAGGGGTAATCAAAGCCAAAAAGATTATAACCGATGATGCGCGATGACCTTTCAAGCCTCGGCCAGAGTTTGGGGAGGTCGGCCTCTAAAAAAGATTCGAAAGTGTCGGTCTCATAAAAATAGACGCCCACGACAGAGATTTTAAGCAGTGAGGCTTTGTAAGCGCCCACGTCTTGAAAGGTGTTTTGGGTTTCGATGTCGAGTACAATTTCTGTACGGTTCATAAAATTACGAATGCCAAATTGCAAATGCCAAATATTGGAATCGCTTCGCGATATTATCTGATAAATGTCGCAGGCCTCGTAAATTTGGCATTAGGCATTCGTCATTTGTCATTAGTTTGCAGGCGTAATCTAGCACAGATTACACAAAACTTGGATTGTGGATAAATCTCTTGGTTCTTGCCTTTCTCAGGAGGTTCTGTATATACAATAAAAATAGAGACGCCCTGACAGGGCGTCTCTATTTTTGTCATAACTGTCCCGCCCGTCGTCTTTCGTACTCTTTGAGAAACATCTTACGTAAGCGGATATTTTTGGGAGTGACTTCAACCAGCTCGTCATCGCCAATATATTCCAAAGCCAGTTCAAGCGACATGACGCGATGGGGAGTTAAAGCTTCGGAAACGCCGTCGCCTTTTGATCTCATGTTGGACAGTCTCTTTTCCTTGCAAACGTTGACCACCAAATCTTCCGGCTTGGCGTTTTGGCCGACTATCATGCCTTCGTAAACCTCGAGGGCAGCTGGAATAAAGAGGACTCCCCGCTCTTGGGCCACTAACATGCCATAAGACACGGATGTGCCCGGTTCATGTGCGATGAGCGAGCCATGTTCCTGGCGCATCATATCGCCGGCATAAGGTCTGTAACCCAAAAGCAACGTGTTAATTATGCCTTGGCCGCGCGTATCCACTGTAAATTCATTACGGTAGCCGATTAAACCGCGGGTGGGAATCTCAAAAGTCAGGAAAGCCACGCCGTTTTCGTTCAACATGTTTTTGAGCTCTCCGCGGCGTCGGCCCATCTTTTCGATGACTGTTCCGCTCAGGCCTTCGGGCACTTCTATCTCAACCTGCTCGAACGGTTCTTGTTTCTTTCCGTTGACTTCTTTAAAGATAACTTGCGGACGGGAGACTTGCAGTTCAAAACCGTCGCGGCGCATTTTTTCAATCAAAATCGCCAAGTGCAACTCTCCCCTGCCCTCGACCGTAAAAGACTCGCCCACGTTCTGGAAATCCACGCGCAAAGCCACGTCATTCTGTAATTCGCGTTCCAATCTCTCTTTGATGTTACGGGAAGTTGTGTACGTGCCTTCCTTGCCTGAAAAAGGAGACGTATTAACGCCAAACGTCATTTTAACGGTTGGTTCCTCGATGGCCATGACAGGCAAAGCCTCCGGGTTGGCGGCATCAGCGATGGTCTCACCGATGTTTATGCCTTCTACGCCGGAAAAAGCCACAATCTCGCCGGCTGGTGCCTCGGTAACTTCCTTGCGATCCAAACCATCAAAAATCATGATATTCGAAATTTTAACCGGTGATTGTTTGCCATCGCGGTTGATCCAAACATAATTGCCCGGACGAAAAATGCCGCGAATCACACGTCCAATGGCAATGCGGCCTTTGTAGTTGTCATGTGAAACGTTGACGACCGAGACTTGTAAGGGGCTTTCGTAATCGGCTTTGGGGACCGGGATATATTTGATAATGGCATCAAATAACGGCGCGACATCGTTCATGCGGCTCAAATCAGCGTCCCAACCGGCTTTGGCTTGCTTGGCCGAAGCGTAGATGACCGGAAAATCAGCCTGCTCATTCGAGGCTCCCAGTTCAAAAAATAAATCAAAAGTTTTATCCAAGACCCAAGCCGGACGAGCGTCCGGTTTATCTATCTTATTGATGACGACAATGATGCGATGTCCCGCCTCAATAGCTTTCTTGAGCACGAATCTGGTCTGTGGCATGGGTCCTTCCTTGGCATCCACCAGCAAAAGTGCGCCATCCACCAGCTTCATGATACGTTCGACTTCACCTCCAAAGTCAGCGTGTCCCGGCGTGTCTACGATGTTAATTTTTATGCCATGGTAATTGACAGCCGCATTTTTCGAGAAGATCGTAATCCCCCGCTCGCGTTCAATATCGTTGCTGTCCATGATGGTGTCCCCGGTCAGCTTTTGGACGCTTAAAGTGTCTGATTGCTTCAACAGCGAATCAACCAAGGTAGTCTTACCGTGGTCAACGTGGGCAATAATCGCTATGTTGCGCAATTCCATTAGGTGCGAAGTATATGCTAAAACTCAAAAGAAGTCAACGTCAAACCTCCCCCTGAGCCAAACTCGGCTGATTGTCATCTTGAGCGTAGTCCGACGTAGTCGAAAGATCCGGCTCGAACCAGATCCTTCGACTGCGTTCGTCTGACTCACTTCGCTCAGGATGACACGATTACAGTGATTTTGACGGTCGGTTTTTTGCCTAAGTGTTGTTTGCGGGCTTTGCCCATGGCATGGCCCCAGGCATCAAAAGTCTTGGCCATTGGCCCTTTGAGTGTGATAGCAGTAGGTTGGAGCAACCTCTCCAAGTTAGCGATCAGAGCGCCCACGTGGGATCCGTATTCCACAAAAAGGTCGGCGCCTTCCGGGTCTCCCTCCAAAGTTTTGTGATAAATAGTTTCCGCGCTCAAACCAGATTTACGTTTGAAAAAATCCGAGCCGCAAAAATCTTTTAGCAGATAACTTTCGTGCGGGACGTCCAAGGCTTCCTGGAAGTTGGCCACCCAACGATCTAAACTGACAGTCGTATGTCGTAAGTCGTATGTCGTAAGTCCCTGTAAGGTCAGTTTGACGGTTGGGCCTAACTCAAGAACCAGTTCAAGGCCTTTTGATGATTTTTTGGTGTGGGTGGGTCGTTTCATATTATTGGAAAATGGTCTTAGCCGTCTCCCAGAATTCCTGCCGGTTTTGCATCTTCATCCAATACCACCATTCTACACCCCAGTAATCGATTGTCGAAATGCCGGAATTTTTGGCAAATTTTATATTATCCTTCATCTGCTTCAAATCGAAGGTTTGCATCTGCTCGTCGATGGGCGTTTCCAGCAAAGACGCTCTCTTAGTCCAAGGCTCCATCTGAAATTCACTTATATAAAAGTTCTTTATACCCCACAATAAACTCATGACCTGGCCTTTGCGCAAATAAAATTGGGGAGGCACAAACGAATAGCGGAAAATGCCGAGCGGGGCGATGACCACGCGGTAAACGCTGACACCTAAGGCATCGACTTTGCCGCCCAGCGACCAAAAAGAAAGTTCACCCGAATCAGTCGTGACGACCGGTCGACTGTCATCCAAAGCACGAACGACTTTTAGTTCATCGTCAAAAAAACTATTGCGCATCTTAGGGCACGTGCCAAACGGGAAACCAGGTTCATTTTCCAACTGCCAAGCCGTCACGGTTGGATTATTTTTATAACGGTTAACCGTCTGCATTAAATATTGCAGACTGGCCGCTTCTCTGGCCGAGTCAGACATGCCATTCGTCCATTTAGGAATCCAACACTCCGGCCAGCGCGGTAATTTTTGTCCGACAGCCAGGACCACACTCCCCTGTCGCGCCGCGATTTGGTCCAACTCCTGATCCAGCCAAGACCAATCCCATCGGTTCTCTTCCGGCTGGAGCAGACTCCAGTAAGCCGGTATGCGGAAGCGCCTGACTTTGAGATCGTCCAAAGCGGCCGTCAAAACTACCTCGGGGTTGAGTTTGAACTCCTCGACGTATGGTTTGCTAAAAGTCACCCCAGCCGTCTGCTGGATCGGCATTCTCTGACTCATGGCCAAAAAACCGCAGACAACAACGATGAAGATAGCGGCGACTATCAGCCCAACTATCTTAACGAGTTTTTTGATTTTAGGTTTCATAGATTATGAGGACGAGCAGGACGGTTAGGACGACAAGGACGTTGAGTGGTTTAGAGGCTGATCATGCCTAAGCCGATGGCCATGACGACGAGAGCGACGGCTTTAAGGGCGATGACGTTTCGTTTTAAAGATTCACCCAATAAAGTCTGGGCTTTGGATTTGAGGACAAAAGCTATGATGACTAAAAGCGCGAATTGCATGACTTGCAAGGCGTTGACGATGGAGGCGCTGCCCAAGGAAATGGCATATTGCAGAAGAATAAAGCCTATGCCGCCTAAGACTTGGCCGACGATGGCCAGCTTGGCAGCTGATGAGCCGGATATGGCCTCGCCTTTTTTCTTGCCTTTATGGGCACGGATAATGGATAACATTTCAGCGCCTGACATTGGATCAATTAGGCAGGCCAGGATTAGGGCAGTTGCGCCAGCTACGATCCTAGTCGTCACAAAGCCGCCCAAGAAACCGGTGCTGTCATAAACCGCTTTGCCGCTGATAGCGCTTATGGCAAACATCAAAGCCGAAAGCACGCATAAGAGGATAGTGGCTTTGGTCAGCCTGGTTTGCGCTTTGCCTCCGGCCAAAAGGATAGTGGCCACGATCAAAAGAGCAAAACCTATCAATTGTTGGTATGAGAGGCGTTCGCCTAAAAAAGAATAAGCCCCAATCAAAGTCATGACTGGTATCAGGGCACTGATAATCGGCACTACGCGGCTGGCTTCTCCCCGCGACAAAGCCGCGAAAAACGTCCAAAGGGCGGCCATAAAAGTTATGCCGCAGAGAATGGCCAACAGGATATCGCCGCCGACCGGCCAATTGGTGACCCAAGGGATCAGCAGGATTGCCAGGCCCGACAAAAGACCAACCATGCCGGCATAAGTGGCACTGCGCTTGAAAGCGTTTTTGAGAAGTATCTTATCAATCACGAAGGCGAAGCCGTTGGCGGCGTGACCGATAAGCGCGATGAGGATCCAAGTCATATATTTAATGAATTTGGGGATTGGAATTTTGAATTTAGGGTTAATATTCTAAATTCCAAATACAAAATTCCAAATTCCTTTTTCATACTTCGATAGTTTCTCCAAACCTCGGCACGTCAGCCGTGACTTCCATCTCATCTCTGATGCGAGTAGCTAGAGCAGCCGCCGCCGCTTCTTCGCCGTGTGTGCAAAAGATTTTTTTGGGGAGTTTGGCGGCAGATTTGATCCAGTCCAGCAACATGCGTTGGTCGGCGTGGGCACTGTAGGCGCCGATGCTGGTTATCTTAGCTTTGACGTCAATTCTTTCGCTCAGAACCGTCACGTGCTTCTCGCCCGTGTAAAGACGCCTGCCGAGCGTGCCTTCGGCTTGATAGCCGATGATGAGCACGGTTGAGTTTTTATCGCTCAAATAACGAACTAAATGATGCAGGATCCGGCCGCCATTCATCATTCCCGATCCCGCAATGATAACCTTGGGGCGCGGCGACTGGTTAATCGTCTTTGAATCCTCGCGCTTCAAAGTCGCCTTGAGCCCGGGGAATTCAAAAAGTTTGTCCCCGGTTGCAATCAGGCGCAAAGCTTCCCGGTTATAGTATTTCGGAAATTGATCAAAGATAGCCGAAGCTTTGATGGCCATGGGACTGTCGAGATAAATATCCACGGGCGGTATGAGTCGGTTTTCTACGAAATGATTAAGCTCGAAAAGAATCTCTTGCGTGCGTTCGATGGCAAAAGACGGGATCATGAGCACGCCTTTTTTGTTGATGGTTTCCACGATCGTCTTTTTAAGCAACTCGGCTCGGATGCTTTCATTTTCATGGATGCGGTTGCCGTAAGTTGACTCGATAAAAAGCGTGTCAGTCGTGGTTAAAGCTTCTTTGGGCTGGAGCAAAGGAGTGTTGATGTTCCCGAGGTCGCCGGAGAAAACCGCCCTCGACCCATCCCCTGCCTCGATGGATAAAAAAGAACTGCCAAAAATGTGGCCCGCGTTATGATAAGTGACTTTGAAATCTTTAATTTTAAGCGGGGAGTTTTCGTCGATTGTCTTAAAAAGAGAAACAACGCCGGCCACGTCTTCGTTCGAATAAAGTTTGGGCGTATATGACCTCTGAAATTCTTCATCCATGATTTCGGCCGCGTCCTCCAAGATGAGCTGGGTCAGTTTGGCCGTGGGAGGCGTCAGGAAAATCTGGCCTTTGAAGCCGTTTTTGATGAGGACCGGCAACCGGCCCGTATGGTCGAGATGAGCATGCGTGACAACCACGGCATCAAGCTTAGAGGCGTCAAATCCAAAAGGCTCAAAGTTTTTTGAGTGAGCCAAGGTTGTGCCTTGAAAAATTCCGCAATCAACCAGGATTTTGGCTTTAGCGGATTCGAGGTAATAGCACGAACCGGTGACTTCCCGCGCAGCTCCAAAAAGCGTGACAAACATGTATGTAGTTTAACACGAGATTTATGTCATTGCGAGGAGTGTAATCACGACGCGGCAATCTCCCCCTTGTCATTCCGAGTGGAGGCACTCGAAGCTAATGTGCCGAAGTCTCACGCCTGAGGCGGATGCGCCTATGGAGCAGAGGAATCTCTTATTTCAACCAAATCACCTCCGAAAGTTGATTGGTATAACCATCGAGTAAGGGATTTCTCCACTTCACTTCGTTTCGGTCGAAATGACAGAAGCGCTTTATTACAGACAGCTAGTTTAGTTTCAGGGCATCCAGGCATCGGGCGTTGAGTTGGCGTTCGATGGATTGGAGCAGGCTCTTATCGCTCAGTAAATCTTGATATTCTTTGGATTGTCTATCTTCTTGCCAGGTCATAGGCGTGTAAAAACCCTGTTCATTCCGGGACATCTGAGCGGTGACAATGGCTAGATCCCCTAT
>Ga0172379_10000912_pt1 | contig 66139 bp, 68 predicted proteins | sample GrowelOW334metaG_FD_119756 | JGI IMG/M metagenome (GOLD analysis project Ga0172379, IMG submission 119756) | Groundwater microbial communities from an aquifer near a municipal landfill in Southern Ontario, Canada - Groundwater well OW334 metaG | ecosystem: Environmental > Aquatic > Deep... | reverse complement strand
CTCACTGCCAGAAATAATTTACTTATCCAACCAACGAAACAGCGCCACGCCGGCCGCCACCGCCACATTGAGCGACTCCTTTTTCCCTTTCATTGGAATCTCGGCAATCGCGTCGCATTGGTTTAAAATTTCCGGAGCAATTCCCTCCACTTCGTTGCCGACAATCACCGCCAACCGTACCGAGGACTCTCCTTGGTGAGTTTTTAGGGTTAGCGTTTTGTAATCAACTGAGTTCTCTGTTTGTTCCAAAGCAACTAATTGATAATTCTCTGCTTTTAGTTTTCTAATTAAATCAGAAACATTTTCGATTTTTTCCCACGGCGAACCGGTTTCCGCTCCTAAAGCAGTTTTGGCGATTTCTTTATTTACCCGCCCGAATCGATCCACCGGCGCCGGCGTGTAACCGGTCAAATAAATTTTATTTACCCCCACGGCATCGGCAGTCCGAAAAATCGCCCCCACATTGTGAGCACTACGAATATCGTGAAGAATTAGAACCACTTGATTAGACACTGGTGCCCCGTGCAGGAGTCGAACCTGCGACCGTTTGCTTAAAAGGCAACTGCTCTACCAACTGAGCTAACGGGGCAAACTTGACGCTATCTTATATTGAAAGCACTAATTTCTCAAGCCCAAGATCAAAATCCACCAAGCCGCGGCGCGAGTCGTGCCAAAAGACAACCAAATCACGAGACAATTTTTCCAGTTCTTCGATTCTAAATTTTTTAAGTCCGTGCTCGGCTTTACTAATCACAAACGGTTTCAAATTTTTCACCGCTCCTTTCTGTTTGCCCACCACCAGCATCGTCTTCACCTGCCACACCAGTTTCCAAAAAATCTCTTCTTCGGGAACGCCGGCGCGCAGCGCTTTCTGATACACCAGCCAAAGTTGTTTACGGTCGCGGGTGATGAAAGCGTCATTGATGACAAAAATGTTGAAGGGCGCTGGCACCGATTTGAGCGCCAATTTGTGTTCCTCAATCTTCCCTCCGGCTTTCTCAATCTTCTTAACTAATTCACTTGACAGCGAAACGTCCAAAAACAAAAAAGTGTTAGGTGAAGAAATAAGTGATTCCAAATTTTTACTGACAAATTCCTCCGCCCCTTCATTCTCCAATAAATTATCGGCCGCCACCAAACGCTTTTCTCCGAATAACCCGCCGGAAGAAATCAATTCTTCAAATTGCGTGACAGCAAAATTCTCTGCATCAAAATGGAAAACCATTCCCTCCGGCTGTTTGGTTTGGAAGGCGTGAATAATCGCGTGCCACTTAGTCCGCGCCTTGTCTCGGTTGTCGCCGTAAAAAAGATAGAGCATGAATTAATTATATTTCAATCTCGATTCCCACCGGGGCGTGATCGGAGCCGATAACTTCGTCAAGAATAAAGGCTTTCTTAATTTTGGGCACCAAAATTTTGCTGACCAAAAAATAATCAATCCGCCAACCGATGTTGCGGTCGCGGGCGTAGTGACGATAACTCCACCACGAGTATTGGATTTTCTCCGGATTAAGTAACCGGAAAGTATCAACGAGTCCGTGTTCAAGAAACTTATCCGCCCACTTTCTTTCCTCGTCAGTGAAGCCGGCATTGCCCTCATTTTCTTTCGGCCGCGCCAAATCAATTTCTCGATGCGCGACATTGAAATCGCCGCAAATAATCACTGGTTTTTTCTGCTCCAACTTTTTCACGTATTTCAAAAACGTGGCGTTAAATTCTTCTTTGTAATCAAGTCGTGAGAGTTCATGATTGGCATTAGGAAAGTAACAGTTTACAAAATAAAATTTTTCAAATTCCAAAGTCTGCACCCGACCTTCATCATCAAATTTAGCGTCACCAATCCCCGCGTGATAAGTTATTGGTTGGACTTTCGTCAAAACCGCCGTACCGCTATAACCCGGGCGCTTGGCCGGATGCCAATATTCGTCATAACCAGCAAAATCGAATTCTTCTTTTTCCCGCGCCGCATTAGTAATTTTAATTTCTTGCAAACCCAAAACTTCCGGCTGTTCGGTTTTTAAAAAATTAACAAAGCCATTCTTCACCGCCGCGCGGATTCCGTTCACATTCCATGACATCAAGTTATAAGTCATAAGTTATAGGTTTTAAGTTTGGCAAAATCAGTTTGTAAATCGACCAATAATTCCCGATTATAAATCGTCGCCGCCGGATGATAAAGCGGTAAAATTTTCACGGCGCCATAACTCGCTTTTCCCTCAAACAAATGTCCATGAATTTGACTGATTGGTCGCAAGAGATTGCCCAACTCAAACTTGGGCATAATATACTGCATCGAATAACGTCCGAGTGTGGCAATGATTTTTGGTTGAATAATTTCAATCTGCCGATCGAGAAAGGGTCCGTAAATCGCAATCTCTTCCGGCAACGGGTCGCGGTTTTGGGGCGGACGATCTTTGACGATGTTAGTGACATAAACGGCCGCTCGCGGCAAATTAATCGAAGCCAACAAATCATCAAGCACTTGGCCGGCCGCCCCGCAAAAGGGGCGGCCGGTTTGCGCCTCGTTTTTTCCCGGCGCTTCGCCGATAAACATTATCTCAGCTTCATGATTGCCCTCGCCAATCACCGGGAAATAACCATTCGTGGCGCGAAAAATATAGAGCGGCGACGCCGTTAAGTTAAAAACTTGGTCGCGAATCACCTTCAGTTTACTGGTTCTTTCGCTGATTGGGGGCGGGGGCATGTTTTTCAATCAATCTTTCAACATACCACAAAATCGTGAAGATAAAGAGTGTCAAAATCGTCACCATCGCCGCCACCAAGTACAAACCATAACCAACTGCCATCCCCAAGCCCGCCGCCACCCACAGGCCGGCCGCGGTCGTTAAGCCACGTAATTTATTATCTTGGAAAATAATCAAACCGGCGCCCAGAAAGCCGATCCCGACAATTACTTGCGAAGCGACCCGTAGTGGATCAAAAGTGCGAATGCCCAACTCCATATAATGTTGCCCCACCATCTCGGCAATAATCACAAACAGCGCCGCGCCCATCGAGACTAGTGTGTAAGTGCGCATCCCCGCCGTCTTCCGCGCTAGCGATCGTTCCAAACCAAGCAACGCTCCAAAAATTACGGCTAAAATTAATTTGGCCGCCACGACTCCGACAGTGTTAGTAATAATGTCCATCAATAAATTATATCACACGATTAAAAATTTTCTCAAATTCTTTTCTCGCCTGCCAATAAGCGCAATGGTCGCACCCGTTACCAGATTCCGGTATTGTCTCGTCGTCCAAACATTTTTTTATTGCCAATAAAGTTTTTTCCACCCAAGAATCATCACCACGATGTTCAATTAAATTCACGTCAAAATCAATCCGCTTATCAAACGCTTGCCGATCCATTTTTCCAGTGCAGTAAACAAAATAACCGAGATTAGAAACCAGCAAACCATTCCGCCTTAGCAGCCATTGATAGACTTCCATTTGCCGCTTATAGCCATTTTGCCATTCTTGGTCCAACGCTTTGACCGCTTCATCTTTGGCCGTCGCTTTATAATCAACGACAAGATATTCGCCTTGGCCATTAATCCACAGATCATCAATCGCGCCGGTCACCAAAAACCCGGTTGGTTGGTGAAGATATCTAACACCGCCAAAATTCCGCCGCCATTCATCAAGCGCTTCGTGAGCAACTGGCCGCGCGTCAATGCCATATTCTTTTTGCAAAGGATGTTGTTCGCCTTTTGCGCGATGACCATCAAATTCTTGTTTGAGTAAATAATCCACCGCGCTATTGATGGAGAAAGGAAATCCGGGCACCCGCTTCACGCCTAGTTTGTTGTCGAGATAAAAGCATCTGGGACACTCTAAAAACAAATCAATTTTAGAACGACTTAGTTTCCAATTCTTGCCGCCATAATTCCAGGCCTCGCCGCGGTTGGGATTGTAATATTCGGACATGAGGAGATTGTAACACGCCTACTCCGCCTCGCCCCAATTCTTACCTTCGGAAGCGGTAACGGTAAAAGGAATGCTGGCGCTAACGGCGTTTTCCATTATTTTTTCAATCACCGGTTTAACTTCGGCCACCAGCTTATCTTCCACTTCATAAATTAATTCATCGTGAACTTGAAGTAATAAATGAACGCGATTTTTCCAATTGTTTTTTTTAATTTCCTCATCGACTTTACGCATTGCAATTTTCACAATATCCGCCGCCGTGCCTTGCAAGGGCGCGTTCATGGCCATGCGCTCGTTCATCGCCACAATATAAGACAATTTGGCTTTAAGTCCGGAAAAATAACGCCGCCGGCCGAAATAAGTTTCCGTATAACCCTTCGCTTTCGCTTCCGCTTTCACTTTTTCAAAATAAGCATTGATTTTGGGGAAAGCAATAAAATACTGATCATAAAATTCTTGCGCTTCCGCGCGTGTCGAGTTGAGATTTTTTTGCAACGCCGAAACTCCCATGCCATAAATAATGCCAAAGTTAATCACTTTGGCTTTCCGCCGCATTTCCCGAGTGACTTCTGATTCGGTCACCCGAAAAACTTTTACCGCCACGGAAGTATGAACATCCGAACCACTCTTAAAAATTCGGATCAATTCTTCATCGCCAGAAAGCAGCGCTAGTACTCGCATTTCAATTTGCGAGTAATCAAAAGAAAGCCACCGATGCCCCGGTGAAGCGATGAAGGCGGCGCGAATCTTGTCGCCGTGAATTTCATCGGCGGGAATATTTTGCAAATTCGGCTCCGATGACGACATTCTTCCCGTCGTCGTACCGGTCTGGTGCAAATGGGTATGTAAACGATTGTTTTCATCGAGTAATTTGGGAATGGCATCAAGATAAGTGGAAACCAATTTTTGCCACTCGCGATAACGCAAAATCTCGGCAATCACCGGATGAACGTCTTTTAATTTCACCAATTCCGATTCACGAGTGGAACGCGCCCCACCAGCGGTTTTTTTCAAACCCTTCACCACCAGATTCATCTTATCAAAAAGAATTTCGCCCAGTTGTTTTGGTGAATTAAGATTAAATTCCGCGCCAGCCGATTCATAAATCTTTTTTTCCAATTTAGTCAGTTCACCATGATACTCGGCAGAAAGTTTCTCCATCTTCTCTCGGTCCACCAAAATTCCCCGCTTCTCCGCTTCGGCAATAATCGGAATGAGCGGCAATTCTATTTCTTGATAAACTTGCTCCAGATTTTTTTCTTTAATTTGTTCTAACAATTCTTCTTTGGAAAATTTCACATCTTCCGGTTTGGGATCGGTGAGCTCGGAATTCAAAAGCCAGATGGCGATGGCAGTTTCGGGGTCCAAGAAAATCAAGGCGTCGCCTTGGGCATCCTTTAAGGCGACGCCTTGATTTTCCTTTTCGTCAAACAACGCATTCTTCACCCGCGCTCCCAGTGTTCGAAAATCAAGCTCGGTAAATAATTTCTCAATCGGCTCAAATTGCAAACCTTCGCGCCACGCTTTTTCCGGCAATTTAAAATCAAGTGGCACGTCGCGGCGAATAGTTGCCAAAGTTTTGGAGAACAGCGCTTCCTCCTCGTTCTCTGTTAGCAATTTAATAATCCGCTCTTTGATCCCCGCTTCCAGAAATATTTTTTTATTCTTTTTTAATTTTTTATAAATTTCCTCGATTGAACCGAATTGGGAAATTAAAATCGTCGCTGTTTTCTCGCCGATGCCTTTGATGCCGATAATATTATCCGACGGATCGCCGCGCAAACCCTTCCAATCCGGCAATAATTCCGGACCAAAGCCAAAACGCTCGCGCACCGCCGCTTCGTTATAGGTAATCGTGTCGCTTAAACCGCGCTTCAAAGTGTAGACCACCACCTGGTCATCAACCACCAATTGCAAAGTATCCAGATCGCCGGAAGCAATCACGATTTGAAGATCGGCACCCTTCGTAACCAAGGCGACACCTTGGAAATCCGTACTTAAGGTGTCGCCTTGGTTTCCACCCGACCTTGGGTACAATTTTTCCACAATCGTGCCCAAAACATCATCCGCCTCAAAACCGGGCCGATCGTAAATCGGAATATTGAAAGCGGTGAAAACATCCCGCGAGCGAATCAGTTGCGCCACCAAGCCGTCATCCGCTTTTTGGCGACCAGCTTTATAACCTTCGTAAATTTGTCTGCGAAAAGTAGGATCCGGCAAATCATAACAAGCCACCAAATAATCCGGCTTGAGATCTTGCGCAATCCGAATCAGCATGGTGGCTAATCCAAACAGACCGCCAGTCGGTTCGCCTTTACTGGAAACAAATTCCGGCAAAGCGTGATAAGCCCGATGAATAATCGCGTGCGAGTCGAGCAACACCAATCTTTTTTGGCCGGTTTTTTTCGTTACCATTTTATTTCTCTGGTTTCCTGATCAATAAAGTGAAACATAATTTTAGGCGCCTCCGGCGGCAGAAGCGAAAACACGCGATCGGCCCATTCAATCAAAACCAGATTGCTCGAATCGGCGATAATTTCCGACCATTGAAGATGCGCCAATTCATCCGGCTTATGTAAACGATAGGCGTCAATGTGAATTAAACACGAAAACGGCTGGTTTTCCAACCGATAATTTTTCTCAATCACGAAAGTCGGACTGGTTACTCGCTCAGTGACACCAAGTTGTCGCGCAATGGCTTGAGTGAAAGTGGTTTTACCCGAGCCGAGATCGCCCAAAAGACCAACTACCGTGGCTCCGTCTTTGTTTGCTGCCAAATTAGAGAGGAATAAAGTCGCCGCCGCTTCCGTCTCCGCCAAACTTCGACAAAGGTGTTTTGTCATAGACTGATTTTAGCATATCGGAGCATAAAAAAAGGGCGTGTAATGGTTTTCACCACCACGCGCCCTGACAGTTGACTCACCACCGCACTGGCGAGTCCCTAAAGATCAATCGATCTCATGAACCGTCCCGTCCAGATTGAAGGTGATTTTCACCTTCTTACCATTGATGGTCCCTTTGACCCAATCAATAGTGCCGGCGTCATCGCCATGCGAATGGTAACGACGACCAGTTTCCATGAACCCCGAAGGGAACTGAAGCTGGATGACAGTGGGAGTCGACGCTAGCTGTGGTGCCGCCGGCGCCTGGTATACCGGTGCGGTGTACACGATTGGCGCCTGTTGAATGACAACTGGTGCCGGCGCCACATACACGGGCGTCGAGTAGTACATCGGTGCGGCGTAATATGGCTGGCTCCAGCCGAAACCGAAGCCATAACCATAGCTCCGGCCGTAACTGTAGCCATAGTCGTAGTGATTCCGGTACACCGGCCGATAGTAGCTGTAACTCCGATACGATGGTCGATAGTGATAACTACCACCATGACCGCCACTGAAGCCGAAACTGCTGTGACCACCGCGACCGCTGTACCCGCCACGCCCGCCGCCGCGATATTGGGCAAAGGCCGGAGCCACTGCCACCAGAATCGCCACCACGACCGCCATCAAAATACTGTTGCGAGACATTACTGTCTCCTTTCTGGGCATAAGCCCAAATCAAAGATCTATATTGACACTTTAACCAATTTTTATTATACACCCATACTAATTTCTTGTCAAGTACCTAAAACATATCCCCTAAAATCCACTTTCTCCCCTATCTTTTTTGTCGCGATATGATAGTTATGAGATAATCAAGTTGAAATGTTACAGTTCAATGATGCCATTGAAGAAAAGAAGTTAGACGAGCTTCGTTATCAAGAAGCTGAAGAGTTAGCTCGGGTGCTTTCGACAAAATATCAGTTGCCTTACATTGACCTCTCGAAGTTTGCCATCAACACTGATGCGCTCCGGCTGATTCCCGAAGCCGAGGCTCATGCCGCCAATGTCGCCGCCTTCAAATTGATCGGTAAAAATCTTTTTCTGGTCACCGTCTCGCCCAAAAATGAAAAGTTGAAAGCGGTTCTGGAAGATTTGCGCAATAAAAATTACGTTTTGAATCTTTATCTCGGTTCCGAAGCCAGTTTGGCCCGCGCTTGGGAACGTTATGTTGAAATTTCCAAATCCACCCGCACTCACGCCGGCGTGATTGATATCGCCAACGATGACATCGCCCGAATTACCGAAGAAGTGAAAGACGTTAAAGATATCAACCGCTTGATTGCCAAAGAAGAACAAACGTCCAAAGAAGAAGGTGGCATTTCCGGACTCTTGGAGGTGATTTTGGCCGGCGGCATCGTAACCGGCGCCTCCGATATTCACATCGAACCCCAAGAAGAGGCGGTGCGTTTGCGTTATCGTTTGGACGGCGTCCTCCAAGATGTCAGTTTGTTTCCTCATCATCTCTTCCACCAACTCCTGTCGCGCGTCAAACTGATTTCCAATTTAAAATTAAATATCCAGAAGAGCGCCCAAGACGGCCGCTTCAGTATTAATCTCAAAGACACGGAGATTGAAATTCGCACTTCGATTCTGCCCGGCGCTTACGGCGAATCAATCGTCCTGCGGATTTTAAATCCGGAAACTATCGCCGCCACTTTTGAAACCTTAGGTGTTGAACCGCACTTGTATCAAATTATAGCGGAAGAGATTCGGAAGCCGAACGGGATGGTGCTCCTCACTGGTCCGACCGGCTCCGGTAAAACCACCACGCTTTATGCTTTCTTGCGCAAAATTAGCACCACGGAAAATAAAACAATTACGATTGAAGATCCGATTGAGTATCACTTAAAAGGCGTCAACCAAACGCAAGTCAATCGCGCCAAAGATTACACTTTTCTCACCGGTTTGCGTAGCGCTCTTCGCCAGGACCCGGACGTGATTATGATTGGCGAAATCCGCGACTCCGAAACCGCCAAGACGGCAATCCACGCCGCGCTCACCGGCCACTTGGTTTTCTCCACCTTGCACACCAACAACGCCGCTGGCGCTATCCCCCGTTTGATTGACTTGGGTGTCAACCCTAAAATTCTCGACGCGGCGCTCACCCTCTCGATCGCTCAACGTCTCGTCCGTAAATTATGCCAAAACTGTCGACAAGAAATCGCGCCGACCCCCGAAGAAAAAAAATTACTTGAAGAGGTGCGCGCCAGTATCCTTCGTCGTCGACCCGACTTGGAAGTGCCAGTGGTGGAAAATATTTGGCGGGCAGCGACAGCGGGTTGTGACCAATGTCATCACACCGGCTATCGCGGACGCGAAGGAATATTCGAAGCGCTTAAAATGGATTCGAGTGTGGCTAAAATTTTGACGACCAACTTGAACGAACGCGACCTTAAAATCGCCACCCTGCCACAAGGGATTTTGGATATGCGCCAAGATGGCGTGATCAAGGTGATTAAAGGAATAACTACCTTGGACGAATTGGGTCGAGTGGTAGATCTGACGGAAGAGATTTTATAATCAAGTGTAGACACCTCTAAGCAGTCCTTTTAATATAAATTAAAAGTTAGGTAAGTTCTTGAGGATGGGGCGAGTAGCTCTCGCAAAGCGAAAAAAACCAACCCGTCCTCGCTAACAAACCCGTTTAAGCCCCGCGAAGAGCCTAGCTACTTAGAGGTGTCTGTACTTGATTAACCACGAGTATACTAGCATGAGTAAATATTAATGTCAAGCAAAGAACCCATTATTGTTAATGATCACTTTTTAGATAGCGCTTTGCGGCCAAGCGTCTGGGAAGAATATATTGGCCAGCAAGCAATTAAAGATAACCTTAAAATTCTTTTGGGAGCGGCCAAAGAGCGTCATCATCCACCGGAACATCTCTTATTTTACGGACCACCAGGTCTCGGCAAGACCACTCTCGCTTATTTGATTGCCAAAGAAATCGAGGCGCAAGTCAAAACCACTTCCGGACCGGCGATTGAGAAAGTGGGCGACCTGGCTTCCATTCTCACCAATCTTTCGCCGGGCGATATTTTATTTATTGATGAAATTCACCGACTAAACAAAATGGTAGAAGAAGTTTTATATCCGGCAATGGAATCCGGCACCATTAATATTGTGTTGGGTAAAGGTCCGGGCGCGCGAGTAATTCAACTGGACCTGCCGCCTTTCACTTTAATCGGCGCCACCACCCGAATCGCGATGATTTCGTCACCACTTCGCTCCCGCTTCTCCGGCGGGGTTTACCGCTTGGATTTTTATCAAGAAGCCGAAGTGGCCAAAATCATCAAGCGTTCAGCGGCCATTTTGGGAGTGAAAATTAGTGATGATGCGGCGTTGATTATCGCTAAGCGCAGTCGCTTTACTCCCCGCACCGCCAACCACTTGTTGAAACGTTGTCGTGATTACGCTCAATTAAACAAGACTGATATTGATCGAAAAACCGTGGAGGACACTCTCACTTTGTTGGGCATCGACCCCACTGGTCTCAACGCTGCCGACCGCCAAATCCTGATGATTATTATTGAGAAGTTCGGCGGTGGACCGGTCGGCTTGGGCACCATTGCCACCGCCGCCTCCGAAGAAGAAGCCACGGTAGAAGAAGTGAACGAGCCCTATTTGATTCAACTGGGATTTCTGGAACGCACGCCCCGCGGTCGTGTAGTCACCACTAAGACTTATGAACATTTTGGTTTACCACATCATAAGCACAAACAAACGAAGTTAATTTGAATAAACAAAAACTCCGTGAAATGGTCTAACCACTTCACGGAGCTACTTTTCTCCTCATATTTCAACACATCTTCCATTGTCAAGGCGACGCCTTGACAATGCTACCGACGGCGCCGGCGGAAGAGTACCGCGCTGCCGACGGTCAACAGGCCGAGACTGGCCGGTTCGGGAACTGTCCCGAAGTAGGTCCGGCCGAGCGCATCCCCTTCCGGACCATTGCCGAAGGAACCGTGAAAGGAGAAGTTAATTCCCCACCACTTTTCCGTCACTGATGGCTCAATCGTTGGCGCGCCCTTCCCGCCACCGCCGCCACCGCCACCACCACCGTAGGTGTTCTCCCAGGTCTGGTAAGAGGCGTACCCCCAATCGAAAGTGGCTGGAGAAAGACCAGCATGAGCGCCGGCGTCGTTCACCAGGAGGCCGCGATAGTCGTCGAAATAATTACCTAAATAATTCGACTGACCAAACGACACTTCTTCGCCATCGTATCGCGACGAGAACGACATGGATTGGCTAGTAGGACTAAGGTCGCGACGACCGTTAACCCATACCGACCAATTCCACTCACTCGTATCCCGATAATCGGGATAGAGCGACACTTGGACGCTCTCGATGGACCAGACCGCGCTGGAAGCGTCAGCCCCCAAGGAGACGCTACCGTCCTCCGAGTTGTCGGCCCAGATACTGGCCGAAACCGACTCGAACTGGAAACCCTGGTGCAGATTCGCCGCTTGCGCGGAAGCCACCAAACCGAGCGCCACCATTGTTACCAACAAATACCCTTTCATCGCATGTCTCCTTTGTTAAGGTTCAAAATAGAGCCCACTCGAGCTCCTGCGGGTAGGATAGCATAAGGTCTATTTCTTGTCAAGGCCTGACTTTACTTCTCGCTTTTAAAACTATAAGCTGAAAGTTAATCACTAACAGCTACCTAATATGTCCGGACATAGCAAATGGTCCCAAATTAAGCGCCAGAAGGGTGTCGAAGATCAAAAGCGGAGTAAGGTTTTTTCGATGTTGGCCAAGACAATTGCTGTAGAAGTAAAGCGCGCCAACGGCGACCGCCAAGCCGCCGGCGTTCGTAAAGCCATCGAACGCGCTCGCGCCGCCAATATGCCTAATGACAATATCGAACGCGCCATCAAAAACGCTTTAGGCGGCAACGCCGTCAATTTCGAAGAAGTGATTTATGAAGCCTACGGTCCCGGCGGCACGGCGTTAATTCTGGAAGGCCTCACTGATAACCACAATCGTTCGTCGCAAGAAATTAAATTTCTTTTGTCGTCGCACGGTGCCAACCTTTCCGCTCCCGGCTCGGCGCTATGGGCGTTTAAAAAAAATCTGGCGCCGGACGGGCAAGCCGGCTGGCAAGCGCAAACTATGGTTAATCTAAATGAGGAAGACGCGCAAAAATTAGCCAATCTTTTAGACGCGCTGGAAGCCAGTGAAGATATTAAAAAAGTTTATGACAACGCATCCCGACAATAAGGAGATGTTGGTCTTAGCGATTGACCCGGGTTTTGACCGTTGCGGGGTGGCGGTGATAAAAAAAGGGGCGCGCGGGGAAACCCTCCTTTTCTCCACTTGTATCACCACTAATGCCGATGATGATTATTCCGAACGCTTACTCGCTGTCGGCCGAGAAATTGAAAAACAAATTATCAAGTGGCAACCGGATTTAGTTGCCCTGGAAAAACTTTTCTTCACCACCAACCAAAAAACCGCCACCAAAATCAGTGAAGTGCGGGGAATGATTATTTACCTCGTCGCCAAACAGGGAAAAGAATTAGTGGAATACACGCCTCTGCAAATCAAGCAAACAGTGGCGGGTTTTGGTCAAGCCGGCAAAAAACAAGTGACCGAGATGGTGAAACGTCTGATTAAATTGGAAACTGCGCCTAAATACGATGACGAATTCGACGCCATCGCCATCGGTCTCACCGCTTGCGCTCATTTCCGCTTCTCTGCCGCTTAACTTTATCCACAACTTAGGCGAATTATCATTGCAAAATATTTTGAGTATGCTAAAAATTGGCATGGTCGCGAATTTAGAAATTTTAATATTTAAAAAAACGGACTATGGACGAAGAAGTACGCGATGAAGAATTAGACGGACCAGCGGAGGTAGACCCAGACGGAGAGTTGGTTGATGACGAGTTGGGTATCGAAGACGAAATCCCCGGAATCGAGGACCCGGAGGCCGAAGATGATGAAGAGGAAAAGGGAGAAAGTTACTAAAACCAAGCCACTCATGCTAACATAGTCTGGATGAAGAAATTTATCCTGCTGGTTTTAATTTTAGTCTTTTTTAGCGGCGGCTTGGCGGTCTTTTGGCTCGCGACCTTAAAAATCCCCGATTTTGCTTCTTTTCACGACCGCGTCGTTACCGAGTCGACTAAAATTTACGACCGCACCGGCAAAGTGTTGCTTTATGATATTCACGGCAATATCCAACGCAAAGTTATTTCATTTGAGAAAATTTCCAAGGATATCAAGAACGCCACCGTGGCGATTGAGGACAGTGAGTTTTATCAACATCGCGGCGTTAAACCCACCGCGATTTTGCGCGCCTTTTGGATTAATCTCATTTCCGGCAGTGTTCAGCAGGGCGGTTCCACCATCACCCAACAACTGGTTAAAAACACTTTACTGACTCAAGAAAAAAAAATCACCCGCAAAATTAAAGAGGTGATTTTGGCGTTGAAGATGGAACGAGTGTTGACAAAAGAACAAATTCTTTCACTTTATTTGAACGAGAATCCTTACGGTGGCAATATTTACGGCGTGGAAGAAGCGGCCCAGACCTTTTTCGGCAAATCCGCCAGTGAGGTTGACCTCGCCGAAGCCGCTTACATCGCCGCCATTCCCAAAGCCCCAACTTTTTACTCGCCTTACGGCAAGAATCGCGACAAATTGGAAGAGCGGAAAAATTTGGTTCTGAAGCGAATGCTCGACCTCGGTTTCATCACTCCCCAAGAAGAGACTGCGGCCAAAGCGGAAAAAATAATTTTTATGCCACCAAGCCAAAGCGGAATTAAGGCCCCCCACTTTGTCATGTTTGTAAAAGATTATTTAGAACAAAAATATGGCGCGGATGAAATCCAATCTCGGGGTTTTAAAGTCATCACCACCCTTGATTGGGGGCTTCAACAAAAAGCTGAGGAAGTGGTGCGCGATTACGGCGAGCAAAATGCTAAAAATTTCAACGCCCACAACGCCGGTCTGGTCGCCATTGACCCAAAAACTGGCCAAATTTTAGCGATGGTCGGTTCCCGCGATTATTTTGATACTACCAACGAAGGCAATTTCAATGTCACGCTCGCTCATCGCCAACCCGGTTCTTCGTTCAAACCGTTTGTTTACGCCGAAGCGTTTATCAAGGGCTTCACCCCCGAAACAATTATTTTTGACGTGCCGACTCAATTTGACGCTAATTGCGCCAGCAACTCCGCTCGCTGTTACGCGCCCAATAATTACGATGACAAATTTCGCGGGCCGCTAACACTGCGCAACGCTCTCGCTCAATCCATTAACCTCGTCGCCATCAAAGTGCTTTATTTGGCCGGAATTCGCGACGCAATTAATCTCGCTCGCAATATGGGCATTACCGGTTTGAGTAACCAAAATCAATACGGTTTAACTCTGGTTCTCGGGGGTGGCGAAGTGACGCCATTGGATATGACCAGCGCTTACAGTGTTTTTGCCAACGACGGCGTGCGCAATCCCTACGCCAGCATTTTGAAAGTGGAAAACAACCTCGGCGAAACGGTGGAAGAATTTACGCCACACCCCCAAACGATTTTGCCATCGCAGATCACCCGAACAATTTCCAGTATTCTCTCCGATAATCAAGCGCGTCAACCAACCTACGCCGCCAACTCGCCGCTTTATTTTCCCAACACTCAAGTGGCCGCCAAAACCGGTACCACTAACGATTACAAAGACGCTTGGGTCATCGGCTATACGCCCACAATTACTGTCGGCACCTGGGTTGGCAATAACGACAATACCCCAATGGAGAAAAAAATTGCTGGTTATATCGTCGTGCCGATGTGGCGCGCGTTTATGGATTACGCTTTGACTAAAGTGCCGACGGAAAATTTTACCCCTCCCGAACCAACACCGGAAAATCTACCGCCGGTTTATCGCGGTTTTTGGCAAGGCAATCAAAATTATTTTATTGATAAAATTTCCGGCAAATTAGCCACCAGTTACACCCCCGAAGAAACTAAAGAAGAAAAAGTCGTCCCCGCCGTTCACTCTATTCTTTATTGGCTTGGTCGCACCAACGATCCCCAATTCCAACTTTGGGAACAACCAGTGAGAACTTGGGCCGCCACCCAAGGTTTGGTTGACCAAACCGAGGCGATTATTCCCACTGAAACCGATGATGTCCACACCCCAGCTAACCAACCTCGTTTTATGATTAACTCACCAAGCGACAGCCGAACCTATAGCCAAGAGGAGCGGATTGTCGTCACGACTGGCGATTATCGCGGCCGTTTCCCGATTGGTCAACTGGATGTTTACCTTAATGACACTTTCTTGGGTTCAATTAAACAAGCCCCTTATGAATTATCTTTCATCCCTCAAGAAATCCCCAACCTCCAATTGGAAAATAAATTAAGAGTGGTCATCTACGACTCGGTGCGCAATAAGAGTGAGGAGACGATTGGGTTTCAGACAACGTCAAATTAATTTCTTCGGCATTCGTCTCAATCCTAGTAATTCTTTCTCCAACTCCATCATAATTGCCTCGTGTTTGAGGAAAATTTCGCTTTTGGCGGCCGAACTAGCTTTAAAATAGATGTTATAGTCAGTGAGTTGAATGTCGCGGCTAGCGAGCGTTACGCCCGTTTGGCGCGCCACTACTTCGGCGACCAATTTCTTCACCACCAACTCCGGCGGCATATAATCTTTAAATTTCCCTAAAAATAATTTGAGAGGTTGCATCCTACCGATTCAACGGCATTACTAAGTAAGTAAACGAGTGGTCGCCAATTCCAGACACGACTAAAGGGCGATTTTTGGTGTTAAGTTTAAGATTAACACTATCACTAGAGATGGAAGCGAAACAATCAAGGATAAAGCGCACGTTGTAGCTCGCCTCCACATCCTCACCTTCAAGAGTCGCTTCCAAAGAACTGGCCACCTCGCCAACGTCGGCATTCCGCGAAGAGAGCTCTAATAAGCCGTCTTTGACCGCCACTTTTAAGTTAATTTGGTTTAATTTATCAGAAAAAATATTCGCTAATTTTAAAGTGTTAACTAAATCGTGACGCAAAACCACCACTTCGGTCTTGGCGCTGGTTGGCATAATTTGCCGATAATCCGGAAAAACACCATCCACCAAGCGCGAAGTGAGATAAATCCGATCCGTGCTTAAAGACAATTGATTGGGAGTTGACTGGAGCGCCACTTCCCCACTTTCCCCATCGAACACCCGCAAAATTTCGGCGGCGTTGCGCAAGGGAATAATCAAAGAAAGCGGTTCTTTGATTTTTTTCTCGAGAATGATTCGTTTTTCCGCCAACCGAAAAGAATCGGTTGCCACAAACACCAAATCACCTTGATTTTGATAGAGATAAACACTAGCAATCTCCGGCTTAATATCCGAGGTGGAGGCGGCGTAAATCACCGCTTTAATACCGGTTAAAAGTTGGGGGGTGGATAATTTAATCGCTGGGCTGGTTAATTTGGGGATGGAGGGAAAATCATCGGCGGGGTAAGTGTTAAAAACACTTTTAGTGTGAAGAGTGGTCACTGCCAAATTATTCAATTTGGCTTCTAAATTAACTTTATCATCTTTAGAAAGATTATTAAGAAAATTAGCCAAAACCGCACCACTAACCAATAATCGGCCGGTGGTAGTAATTTTACTCGGCACTAAAATTTCCACCCCCAAATCTAAATTAGTCGCTTTGATTACTAAATACCGATCAATCGCTTCTAATAAAATATAACTTAATGCTGATAAAGAAAGATTTTTACCAGTGAGGCGATCGGCATTAGTGATGGCAAACCGAAGGTCATCTTTAAAAGTTTCTAGTTTCATATTTAATATTATTTAAGTATTAATTAATTTAATTTAAAATCTATTATTATTCCTAAACCTGTGGATTAGGGGATAAGTTTATTTTAACCAATTGCCACCACTTATTTTCTAACCAACTTTTGGTTGAAACCTGGGGATTATTTAGTGGATTAGTGAGCATAAATAAAATAATAAATAAAATAATAAAAAATTATCCCCAGGTTTTACTCATGATAAAGCATCCCCCTGATTTGTTCGAGTTCTTGAGTAAGGTTGGGATTATTTTTAAGCTCCAATTTAATTTTCTCATACGCGTGAATAACGGTGGTGTGGTCGCGCCCACCCATTTTTTGGCCAATGTAAGGATAGGAGGAATTAAAATCTTCCCGGAGGATAAACATAATTATTTGGCGTGGCTTAACCACCTCCTTTTTTCGGGTTTTATCATAAAGCGAGCGCTCGGCGATGTTGTAAAAATTAGCCACTACCTCGACAATGTTTTTTATGGAAACATTTTTCTTTGGCCGAATACTGTTTTTAATCAATTGTTTTACTTCCACCAAACTTAAATTGCGATTTTTCAGTTGGGATTGGCAAATAATCGAATTCAGCGCCCCTTCTAATTCGCGAATACTTTCTTGAACAGTGGAAGCGATATAATCCATTACTTCTAAGGTGGGGGTGAAAGAATTATTTTTAAGTTTAGCGCGCAAAATCGCGAGTCGTGATTCAAAATCCGGTCGAGCAATATCCACAATCATCCCCCCTTCAAAACGCGACCGTAAGCGGTCTTCCAAATCCGGAATATATTTCGGCGATTTATCGGAGGAAAAAATGATTTGTTTATTGTTTTCGTAAAAGTTATTAAATAAGTGGAATAATTCTTCCTGGCTCTTGTCTTTTTTAGACAAAAATTGGATATCATCTAAAATCAAAACATCATATTTACGATACTTGTCTTTAAATTGATTGCCCCGTCCACCCTGCATCGCGTTAACATAATCAATCACAAACTGCTCAGAGGTGACATAATAAATTTTTTTATTACTATTTTGATGTTTTAAAGTATTGCCGATTGATTGAATCAGGTGAGTTTTTCCCACACCAGTGCCCCCATAAATAAATAACGGATTATAAACCACTCCCGGCCGCTTGATAATCGCTTGGGAAGCGGCATGCGCCAATTCATTAAAAGGACCAACGACAAAATTATCGAAGGTATATTTGGGATTCAAATTATCATCGCGGTTGATGTAAATCTCCACCATTTCTAATTGATTGGGAAAGGTTTGTTGATTGGGGGTTTGGGTGGGGTGGTTTTTTTCCTGATCGGCGCTCCGAATAATGAGATATTCCAATGAACGCAATTCGGGGTAAAAAGTGCGAAGGGATTTAAGAATTGACCGATGGTACTTGGTACAAAGCCATTCTTTAACAAAAGTGTTGGGAACACCCAAATAAACAATCCCGCCGTCGTGTTTCACTAAACGAGTGTTACGAAACCAGGTGCCAAAATTAGCTTTGGAAAGGTCGAGCTCGATATCAACCAACGAATCCTCCCAAAGCTTTTTAAGGTCTAACATAGCTCGAATTATAAGCTTTAATGGTTGGTGGCGTAAACAATCAAGAATTGTTTATAACTAGTGGATAAGGGTGGATAACTAAGGATACCCGTTACCCCACTTGAATAAAAGCTATTTTTTGTTGTAGAATAGAATTATGTCTATAACATATCAACCAAAAAAAAAGAAACGGAAAACCACCCATGGTTTTTTAGTTCGCAGTCGGAGTAAAACCGGCCGACGGGTGTTGAAGTCAAGACGACAAAAAGGTCGCGCCAAATTGGCGGTTTAATGCTGGTTATTATCGCTTCCAAGCGGAATCTTAAGCGGGCGGTGGACCGCAATCTTACTCGGAGGCGAATCCGGGCCGTTTTAAATGAATTAAAACCAGATTGGCGGCGAACCCTTCAGGGTAAAATTTATGCCAGTCTGGAAATGATGACGCTTCCCTTCCCCGAGCTTAAACGGCAAATTAGGTTTTTACTAACCAAACTCAAATAATCTAATCATTATGATCGGCACGATTTTTAACCTCGTCTTTTTTCAGCCTTTGTATAACGCTCTAGTTTGGTTGACGGACGTTTTGCCCGGCGGCGATATCGGCTTAGCGGTGATTATTCTTACCTTAATTGTGCGCTTCATTCTCTTTCCTCTTCAACATAAAATGACGCGCACCCAGCATAAATTGAAGGAATTAGAGGGTCAGATTAAGGAAATTAAGGAAAAGCACGCCAAAAATCCTCAAGAACAAGCTAAGGCGACGATGGCGCTTTATCGAGAACACGGCATTAGTCCGTTCTCCGGTTTCATTTTACTAATCGTGCAGATTCCGATTTTGTGGGCGTTATATCGAGTGTTCAGCGGGGGGTTAATCATCAAACCGGAATGGCTTTACTCTTTTGTGGCCGCTCCGGCGGTTACCAACTCACTTTTTTTGGGTTTGATTGATTTAAGCACACGCAGTATTTTCTTGGCGCTAGTAGCTGGGGTGGCTCAATACGGCCAAGTTCGCTTCGCGATGCCGCCATTACCCAAGCGAGACCCCAATACTCCCGCTAATTTTAAAGATGATTTGGCGCGAAGCATGAGTCTTCAAATGAGATTTATTTTTCCGGTGATGATTGTGATTTTTTCCCTTAGTTTTCCCTCAGTGGTTGCTCTCTACTGGATTACCACCAGTCTTTTTTCCATTATCCACGAATTGGCGGTTAAGCGTCATGCTAAAATCCTGTCCCCAACGTTAACCGCCACAAACTAAAGTCGTTTTTGTTGATAAAATAGAGTTGCTGATTGACTTCATCGAGAGTTAATTGGGTGGCGTCAATGGTTTCACTTAGATTATTTAATTCCGGATTGAACAAGAGGGTAGCTTTTTTGGTGGCGACTTCCAATTCCCAAAGATTATCTTTCAGCGAGGTCGAACCTTGATACCAAACATCCGGATAATCACCACTCGGAGCATTGGCGGGAGCGCCGCAGTAAATTAAATCAGACCCGCGCGACCAAACACATTTTTCAGCTAGAGTTTTAAAGGGCAAACGGTCAATTTTTCCGGTGCGGCGATCATAAAGGGCAGCAAAAAGCGTGCCGTTATTACTGCCGCTATAGAGGACGTAGCGGGCGTCAGGACTCACTTTAGTCGACAAACCTTTCACCCCACTGATAATTTTATCTAGTTTTTTGGTTTTTAAGTTATAAAAATAAAGCAGGCCGTCAGCGGTATAACTCGCTTTAGTTTGAATGGTAATAGTGTCGATACCAGACCAAGTTAGATTAGTTTGGGTTACTGGCAGTGAAGCGACTTTTTCCCATTTGGAATTATCCCAATTAGTAACGATTAAATTAGTGTTTTCTGGGGTGTGTTCCAAATAAGCAATTTGGTTTTCCAAAGGCGAGATGGCAAAATCAAACGCGGCGACGGGGCTTGGTTTAACGGTTAAGGTTTGTGGCATACTGCCTACTTCGTCTTCGGTGCCCAAAAACAAAGAACTGGAAGAGGCGATGGAATTAGTCAACGAGGCAAACTTAGTTTCCCATTGATAGTTATTAGTGCGGATAATAAAATTAGTCGTGCTCCCTACCATTCCGCCTCCAGCGGCCACTACTTTAGGCATCGTGGTATTGGTTAGGCGGAAAGGTGAACCACTTGGGGGAATTTGAAAAAGGTGGCCAGTGGCGCGTTCAAAAAAAAGAATGGTCGAAGTTGCCTTACCGACAGCCAATAGGGCGCCAATCGGGCTAGTATCCAGTTTTGTTAGTTGTTTATCGAGTTGATTACCAGAGAGAATGACGCTTGAGGTGGCGGAATTGGAATTACTGGAGACGAAACCGCTACCACTATTAGTTGAGTTGCTGTTCTCGCCGCCACCGGTGGGGAAAAGCGAATTGGTGGCAGCGGAATCAATGGTATTACTAGGGTTGTTAGTTGAATTAAGTTGGATATATCCCCGATTGACTAAAAACCAAGCAGTAAAAATGCCGAGCAAAATAAGACCGAGGATGATGATTATGACGGTGAAGTATTTATTGTTCATGATTATTTTTTACTACCCACAAAATTACTTAAAGACCCAATAATATCGGGATTGATAATTTCCAAAATTAAATAAGCCGAAAGAGCTAACAACAATCCCAACAAAGTAGACCAAATGCGATCTTTACTTACACCCTTGGTTCCGGCGACATTGCTCAACATATACCTAATTCCCCAGTAGGCAATCGTGAGGACGGCGATGGCGGCGATTACTTTTACCAAAGTGGGGAAAAGATCACCAAGAAAGGTGGGTATATTGGATAAGCCAGTTTTGGGGTCGATAGCCGAAGAGTCGGCAACAAGAGGCACTTGAAAAATCAGCATTAAATTAAAAAGTGGCATCATTGGTAGCGGTAGAATTAAAAATAATCGAAAAACTGTTTTGGATATATTGGAGGGCGTTAGCGGGATTCTCGGCCAATAACTTAATCTCATTGGTTCCTTGGCCACCACTGGCGGGAGTGGTGAAAGTAATGACGCGGCCATTCCCGCTATCGGCGGCCACCTTCTGGTTGTTAAGCAGCCAAGTGTATTGCAAATTATTAACATTGGCGCGGCTGAAAAAGAAGGGTTCGGCGACAAAAGTGATTTCCGGTTTGGCTAATTGATAAGCGCCGGCGAAAGATTTATTGAAAGTTTCGCCCAAAATCGGGTCTTGTTCGTAAAAAACAATCAGTGGATTGACCACTGGAATCTCTAAAGTCTTACTGGCGATATTTTTCCCGCCACTTTTCACGATTAAGTAAACCAAATGCGCTTGACCGCTAATCTTGGTGGCTTTGAAAGTGAAACTATTTTTATTTAAACCGGAATAATCGGGCAATTCGTAATCATCCAACCGCCACCAGTACTCCAGATTTTTGGTGTCGGAGAGCGCGGTGACTCTGATGGTTGAGCCGACCGCGACTAAAGATTTGCCGAGATATTCGGCCGGAGTATAACTATCCGTTTCCCAAACGAGGTCGAGATTAAGAGTTTGAGCATTGGCTTGGTGAAACCAATTTAGTCCAATAATTAAGATAAATAACCAAATTATTTTTTTCATTTTATTTTTTACCCGACAGTGGTATTTTAAGGCCAAACTTGTCCTCTGATTTTACCATTATTATAATTGCGATGATAGCGACTGTTAATTCTGGTAGAACGCTTAAAACCGGAATGACCCCGATAATCAAGCTAACGGCGATGGTGGCGAAGCGTTTGGGATTCATAAAGCCCACGCCCAACAAATAAAACCACACGCCGAAAATTAACCAAGCCACAAAAGCAGTGATAACATTGATTAGTGGAATAATACTGAGCAAATCAAAAATAATCGCGGCCAGAATCAACAAACCAGCATTAAGACTATTGATTCGTTGAGGTTTCATTTAAAGCTTCTAAGTCTTGTTTTGCTTTTTTAATCGCCAGAATTTCCGACGGGTCGGAGGTGATAATTTGGTTCTCGGTGTAAGAAGAAATCACTTTAATCGCCACATGCTTCAAGCCGGCGAAGAAAATACCTTCCCCTACCGCCGACTCCAGCAATAAATATTTTTCCTCATCGGTTAGTTGGAAAGTTTTTTGCAGGAGGTCAATGGCGGCCGGCGACTGCTTCATTAAAAGTTGAATCGAGGAGTTGGTGATAATCGGCAAACCATAATCGGACTTCAAGAAGTCGCCGACGTCTTGGGTGATGGTGGCGACGCCCAAATAATATTTTCGTCCCCGTTTAACCAAGGAGAATAAGAACGAAGCGGTATCGGGCGATTTCATCATCCACCAGGCCTCATCTACCACCAACAAACGCTTTTTGAGATTGCGCCGAATGGCGTTCCAGATATTGTTCATCACAATATACATTGCTACCGGCTTTAACTCATCTTCCATATCGCGGATGGAAAAAACAACGAATTTTTTATTGATATCAACATTGGTCGGTTTGTTCATAAAACCAGCCCAGGTGCCGCGCGTGTATTTGAGCAAACGTTGGGCCAAACTCTCTCCCCCTTCCATGCCCGCGAGCACCAATTCCAAATCGGAGAGCAGGGGCGCCGGCTTGTTGGTGAAATCATTATCCGGCGTAATATCTTTCAACGCGTAAGTTTCAGTAATGGCATGGTCGATAATGGCATCCTCTTCTGGTGTTAAACCACCCAACATTAAGCGGAACAGGCCAACCAAATTGATGATGTGGGAGCGAAGGACGTCGGCACCAGATTCGTCTTCGCGCGGGAAAGGCAGGTCGAAGGGATTGATATGGTGCTCGGAAGTGAGAGAAATATTAAAATAACGACCGCCGACCGCTTCGGCCAAAAATTCATACTCGCGTTCCGGGTCGATGACTAAAACATCGGTATCAAACATCAAACTGCGTAAAATCTCTAGTTTGGTGGCGTAAGATTTGCCGGAACCGGACTTAGCGAAGATTACCGAATTGTAATTTTCCAAGCTGAAGCGGTCGAACAAAACGAGCGAGGAATTATGGCGGTTGATGCCGTAAAGAATCCCCTTATTAGAAGTCAAATCGAAAGAGACGAAGGGGAAAATACTGGACAGTGGAGTGGAATTAAGTTTGTAATTGACGCCCAGATGGTCTTCAGCAATCGGCAAAACACTCTTGAAACCTTCGACTTGTTGAAAGAGCGCGGGTTTTAAATAAACCAATTTGGCGTCCAAAATTCCCTTGACTTCCGACTCGGTTTTATCCAATTCCTCTTCATTGGTGCCGTAAATGGTGATATAAACCCCGACGTCAAAAATTTTCTCTCGGGCTTGTTGGAGCGAATCGCGCAAGGTTTCAATATCTTGATAGGCGGTATCGAGCACTGGGTCGCGGACCATTCCTTTGTCTTCGCGGAGCGAGATTTGACTTTGGACTTCGGCCACCTTTTTTTCTAATTGGTGGAGGGCAATGGAGCTGTCGATCGGATGAATGAAAATGGAAACGTCAAAAACTTTATCAAGATTGATAATCGGCGCGAACCAATCTTCCGACAAAAAGCGCGGGAAGGAGATGACGTAAAAAGTGCGCGCCAAACGATCGCCGAGGTGCAACATTCGCGGGGTGACCTTAAGCGCCGGCGGCGCGATAATATCTTTAAGTTCCAAAACGCCCATCTGGTAAATATCTTGCGGGAAGATTGGCGTGATGATTGGCGCTTTTATTTCTTCTTTTTTATTAAAATTAAATAAGTTCATAAATTTTAAACATTAATTCGCGGGATATTACTGTCGCCAGGGTTGAAGATTTTGAAGTAAAGTTCGACCAATTCCTCGGTGCCGAGCTGGGCAACACGCAGGCCCAAACCACTAAAACCTTGAGACACCACGGCCGCTCGTTGCTCTAACTGGGTGCGATGTTCCTCAAAATCGCTTTGTTTGGTGGCGAGGGCGGCGTCGGTCTGCGCTTTGGATTTTTTGCCGAACCAACCGGACAGGAAACCTTTCCCGGGCAATTTAGTTAAAATTGGCGGCGTGTAAGGCACGACGACGAAGAACTTTTTTTCCATAATATCCACGGTTTCAGTAAATTTCTTGATAAATTCGATATATTCGCGCGTTTGCACCTTGAGCAATTCATTGGTTTGCGCGACGGCTTGTTCTTCGAGTGTGCGCAAATAAGGTTTGATGTCGAGACGGCGAGATTGCACCGAAATTTGGATATGGAAGTCGAGCGAGTTAAGAAAGTTTTGAAATTGCAATAAAATCGCGACTTGCTCATCGGCCGATTTAAGCGCGAAGTTGAGTGAAGACACCAGCAAGACCAAACGCATCGAGTGATCCTTGAGCATCACCACGCCATCCCGAATCTCTTCAATTGGGACAAAATCTTGCGCTGGTTTGCCGGCATTATTATTATCACTCATCTTATTTATTGTAACATTTATTTTACCTTCTCTTGAATATCCAAACTCCAGGCCAGATCGCTCAACTTGCTTCCCGATAACCGGGGAATGTTAACCGCGCCGCTCTGAGGAGAAATCAGAGAATCAAGGTTGGCGGTTTTTACTTTGTCTTCAGTTTTTTTCCAGGTGTAAAGTTTTTTACTGATCCAGTATTTGAGCGCCGCCTCCATAATTAAAATGAAGGGACGATTGTTGATTTTATAAAAAGCGAGCGCGAGAGCGAGGATGGCGACCGGTGCCATCAAGATGACGGCGAGGAAACGAAAGGGCGCGTAGGTCCAAATAATGAAACAAATTCCCGCTCCTCCGGCGAGATAAAGGAATTGTTTGAAGGTGAAAGGGCCGATGGGTTTGTCTTCGATTTCGATAAATTGGGGGACTTGGAAGTTCATTTGATAAATTAAATTATTATGGCTTCTCTAAATAAGGGTCTTGTTCCCATGGCTTTAGTGGTTTATCGGGCAGGCTTTGCCGCACCGGAACTTCGGTGGCGGCGGGCGTTACATCCGCTTTTTCTGATGGTAAATTAAAGATTTGACTCACCTTCTGCTCGAAAATTCCGGCCGTCGCCGGCGGTTTGATTGGATTCTCTATCTCACTCAAAACTTGGTCGCGACTCAGGGAGTTATCACCACCATCTGGTTCTGCCATTTTCTTAATCGTGTCTCTGATAGTCATCAAGACTTCTGTATTAACTTCTTGAGCGATGGTTTCAGCTTCGTTTAGCGCCAAACCTAATCTTTCCGCTAAACTGGAAACAAATTGCTTGGGATGCTTAAGCCCCAGCATCACTAAACCAGTTTCATCCGCCAAGTCCCCGATTTTATCAACGTGAAGATTGTGGCGATAACCAATGGCGGTGATTTTCTTTTCGGTTTCCGCGTCGGCAATCGCCAGCTGAATATCGGTGGGCAATTTCTGGTAAGTTTCCAATAATTGTTCTTCGGTGTATGGCATAATCTAAGTAGTTCTTGGTTCGTCTTTTGGTTTTTTATCGCCACCACCTTCGCCCTTTTCTCCACTCTCGGCTAATTTTTCGGCCGCGGCAGTTAAATTACGTTCTCGTTCGGCCGCCTCCTCTGCTTTTCGCTCGGTTTTTAATTTATCTAACTCGTCTTGTTCCTCTTTCTTAAGAGGTCTTTCTTTTGCGATATCTGTTAAGGTTTTTTCCCTATTTTTCTTTTTTTGAGTTTCTACCGCTTTGTTTAGGGCGTCTTTCTTTTTCTTCGTCAGCCCCTCATTAATCGTTTTGAAAATGGTTTGTTTCGGTATTGTGATGCTGTTTGCGGCTGCTTCTTGACGGATTTTATTTAATTCGGAAATATCGGTATAAGCACCTTCTTTGGTTTCCGGTCCCCGGTCTCGTTGTTCATTAACGGCTTGGTTTTTTGCTTCATTAACGGTTTTGAAAGTCGTCCGGTTTTCTTCTTTTTTCTCTTCTTCACGTTCTTTTTTCAAGTGAAGTTGAATTTCCGCCTGGTCTTTTGGTTTGAGTTTTTCAAACGCCGCTTGTTGAGCTTGTTTGATTCCCCCGACTATCGGCAAAACATTCAGAGCGCGATTTACAATCGGGATATTTCGGCCAATTATCGGCTTATTAAGGTTGGCAATATACTCCGCTTTTCTTTCGGCAGTATCAAACTTTTCTGTGAATTTAGCTCGATCCTCAACATCTTTTTTGAAACTGCCCTTACCGCCAAATTTACCTCCCGACACTTTCTCGGAGAAGTTTTTAAGCGCCATCCCAATCCGCGGATTCTTGGCCATAAACTTTTGACCCGTATCGCCGCTTAGAGCTCGACTGGCCGCGTACCCCGCTTTGCCTAAAGTGCGTTGACCAACAAAACCTAAAGCGCCGGTTTTAGCCCTATTTAATAACCCCATCGCGCCGCTAGCTCCCATCGCTCCCAGGGCGCTGGCAGCCATTAGACCGCCAATAATCATTCCGTTGATAATAATGGCCATCACCAAAGTATCGATAAATCCGTTGCCTTGAGTTAAGGCGCCGCTAGCACCGAGTTCCGCCGTCATCATGATAAAAATTAGAAAGACGATGGGAAAGATGCAGTTATTTATTAGAGAGTCGAGCCATTTTTCGGCTCGGGCTTTTGCTCTGCCGCCAATCGCAAAACCAAGAAAAGCTAGGGGCGAAAGCACAAGTAGAAACAGTAGTTTAATAAAGCGAGCCGCGAACATAATCATGGCGGCAATCAAAGCGATTGAAGTGAGAATAATCAAAATAAAGTCACCGGCAAAATTAGCAATCACTCCGCCAAAGGTGCTTTGAGTCGGCTTCCCCGGTTCGTTTGGCGGCAATTTGCCAAAGCTAGGGTTGATTCGACCGGCAAATATTCTGGTGGTAATGTCGGGCGCGTCGGTGCTTTGGCCGGAAGCGCCGCCGGCTCGATCATAGAGAAACTTAGTAACCGTATTGCTTGCCTTAATCACGAAGCCGGTGAAGAAAAAACTGAAGTTGACTAAGAGCGCGACTAAAATAATGTTTTTCACGATTCGTTTGCTATCAATGTTACCGATTTCAGTAATCATGCCGATCGCGGCATAGAGCAAGGCGAAAAGCAGAGAAACATTAACCAAATCTCGGACCACGCCCCAGGCGATCTTCAATCCCTGGCTTTCGGCGGTAAGGCTGAATTTGACCACCGAGAAATTGATAACCAGATTAAAGAGTTGATTAGTCCCGCGTAGTATCCAAGAGAATATCCACAGAATCCACATTAAGATATTGGCAATTATATAAACCAAACAATCACCGTTAAACCAAGAATATTTTGCATCACAAGCAATTTCGAGCGCGGATTTGTTGCCGTTTTCTACAGTGGTATCTTTGGCCGCATCTCCAGTTGCGGTCGTTCCTCCTTTAGTGTAAGCATTGGGAAAGGTGGTTTTGAGGGTCGTTAGTCGTCTATCAACACTCTCTTGCATTCGTTTTTTTTGTGCGGCAGAGAAAGAAGGAGCGTCAGACAATCGACGATTGATATCTAAAAGTCTTCTGGTTAAAGCCGTGGCCCCCGCATCATCCCAACCCGTTGTTACCCATGGATTGGCGGCGCTACAGGTACCCGAGGCGTAGCAAGACGCTTCCAAATATAAATCTTCTCCTAGTGTAGGGTTACCACTAGCGTCAGCTGTTTGAGCGCGTTTATAGAGACCATAAGCGGTCGCCATTGAATCTCTATCTGCGTAGGCTTGGACTGTACTCCACGGGAAGACAAGGGTGATAAGGGCGACGGCAACGATTATTTTTTTATAAACACTAGTCATTTTTTATTGTGATTAAGTCGTGTTTATAGCCGTTATCGCTTTCATAACAAGTAATACCGTATTCTTGATTGACCGTTGCTTGAGCCGGATATTGCAGAATTAATTGTCCAGTTGTTTCAACAGCATCGTCAGTTTTTTTCTCAATATGAGCATCGGCTAAATTACCACTCAACCAGTCATTATCCGCGAAACACATTTCCGCGTTAGTTTGCCATTTGATGGTTGTTTCTTTGCCACTAGCGATATCTCTAGTGGTTTGGTTTAGGGTGATGGAAATCGTGGAGCTTTGAGTGGCGCCGTTTGTTAAATCACTTAAATCCGGTAATTGGAAACCGCCGCCGTTATTTCCATTCCCGTTTTCCCCGCTCGAGTCACCGAGATTACTGAAACCACTGAAGGCGTTGTCTACGCCCGACTTCATCATATTACTAATAGCGGTTTCGCTGACTTGATCCGCTTGCCAACCGGATTTTGGACACGGTTCGGGGCCGGGGCAAGGATCAGAGCCGGCATTGCTGGTTTGTTGGACCACAGTGTTGGTGTTTGGATTTTCGCCTAAACTGCTGATTTGGTTGGTGTAATCATTGTCGACATAGTTCATAAAGTCAGACTGGTAGTTGGGGTTGTTGGTGATCATATTGACCACACCGCTGTTTAGACTGTTTAAGTAAGACAAGAGGACGGAGCCGGGCACGGTGGTTTGCCAAGTGGCGTCGCTAGGACAATATTTTTTGCCGTCAGGTCCGATTTTTTCATTATCGCAGACTCGACCATTGGGAATGCCGCCATTAGCTAGATACTCTTCGCGGGTGTTTTGCTCGGCTTCGCCGGCCGAAGTGAGTTGTTGACCGTAGGTGGTGATCAGGACTCCCGCTGGGCTGTTCCACGGCGCGTAGGCGCCGGTGAATGAATCCCAATAAGCGCTGGTAGATTTTTGAGCTAGTTGTTGAGCAGTCTCGGGGTTGCTGATTTCGTCGTATTTTTCTTTGGTGATGGTTGAGGCATTGGAGTTATTTTTATTCATGAGTTGGAGTCTTTGCGCCACTTGATCGCCGGCCCAATTACCGCTATTTTTGGTTTGTATCTGATCGACGATTTCTCTTTTTCGTTCATCTTGGTTTTCGGCGATGGTTTGTTTGAGTGGACGGATGAGTGGTTGACCTTGACTGCTACCATCAGTTCCCTCCGGCGCCGCGGTGGTTTTATAACCAGTCTGCAAAAATTGACGAAAAGCGTTCCAGCGATTAACCAAACCAAGCCAGTTGGCTTTTTTTGCGTCTGGTTTAAGGATGAATTCCATTTTTTCTTGATTCAAAGTGGCGTTGCGGATGGATTGTTCATGAGTACAGGCTTGCTGGATTAAAGCGTTGCGGTCTTGGTCTTGTTTGATCATCTGGTCGTTCTGGTTGTTGTTTTTTTGAGTATTGTTGGCAATTTGGCCTTCGACTTTGCCTAGATTTTGAAAACCTTGGCTAATCTCCATTTGTAAACCTTCGTCTGCGACAGGCCATCCTAGTGGTTTTGGAAAAATTCCCAATAATCCCAACACCGCTTCTTCCACTACCGCATTAGCTAGTGGCGCTAACATCCCCCCAACATAGGGAATATTTCCGACCAAATTGCCGACCATCCCCCCCACCCCACCCGCTAAGCTGGTTCCCAAACTGTCGCCGATACCAGACCAGGTTTCGGCAGAAATGGCGCCAAAACCGATGCCGTCAGAGCTGTTGATGATACTGGAGCCGGTGTTGGCCGAGAAGTCATCAAGGTCGCCGGTGATACCGCTGGAATAAAGTCCCTGACTGCTAAAAGCGCCTTCGCCACCAAGTAAATCACTAGGAGAAAAAGTGTTAGCCGATTCCCAAATACTGGTTGGCAGATTGTAAGCCCAATTGCCAAGCGGCGCCTGCAAACTACCCATAATGGGATTGAAAAGTTGGCCGGAGATGCCGCCTGACAAATCGTAACCGGAACCGGTTAAGCCGCCTAAAGTGGAATTAATCCGGCTATTAAGAGCGTCGCTCGCGCCTTTGGAACAACTGCCAAACAGGGGCGTCAGCAAAGGCATCAGCCGCTCGCTCACGAATTGTGAAATAATCGGCGACGCAGTATGGCTGATCTTATTCAAATTAGGGTCATAATAAACACTCGAGGTGGCAGTGCTAATAATCCCGTCCATTATCCCTTGTTCAATTTCTTGTTTTTGGACATCGCTGACTCTTATTTCCGGTTGGGTTTTCTGGAGGTTGCTAATCATCGTGTTGAGCGTGCTAGTTACCCGTTGGCGGAAATTATTTTGATTGATTATCCCCGGTAGTTGGAATTGAAATTGTTGCGCGAGGTAGCCGGGCATTTGACTCTCGATATTTTGTTGCAAAATTTGTGGCAGTTTACTCTCGATAATTTGAGGAATAATTTGGCTAGTGCCTCGATCGATAATTTCTGGCAGGGCGGCTTGGATGTCGGCCGACGTCGCTCCCCCTCTCACTAAATCGCGAATGGCACTGTTCACAAAACCGGGCAATTGAGTTTGTAAACCAGTTTGAATCAGTGACGGTAAAACCGTTTGCAGTTGTTGTTGGACCAATTGCGGCAATTGGTTGGTCATAAACCCACTCAAAGTTTGCGGCAGTTGTTGTTGCAAGCCTTGAGAAATCATATTAGGTAAACTGCCGGCTTTATTAACCAAGTTATTCATCGAGCTTAAACCGGCTTGCGCTTCGCATTGCTGGTCGTCTTGCGTTAACGGTTTCATTCGCTCATCAGCCGATGATGGAGCTTGAGTTTCCAGGCCCAGATCGTCCGTTGGAGTTTGCGCTCGCGCTGCCGAAGGCGACAGTAAATAAACTAAGATTAAAATGATGACGAGGGATAAAGTTTTAGAAAATATTTTTTTCATTTGACACCTCGTTCCGTAAAATAATTATTGATCGGAACCAGCGAAGCGAGGAATTCAGCTCTTTGAGAAAATAGACGTTGACTGCTCTTGATGGCCAATAACGGTTCGCTTTTGATTTCAGTCATGTAATAGATTAATTCCACCGTTTTGCTTAAACTGTTTAACATTGTCAGATGGATGGCCGCGGCGCTGCGGGGAATAGTGATGTCGGCCAACGCTTTCAGCAGATTCAGATATTTATTTTCCTCCAGAGTAATGCTAATCAAGGCGGATTCAGCGCCATTATCAATAAAATCAATCAGTGATTCGGTTTCTTTGCCGGTGGCCGCTAACAGATAAGTTTTCAACGCACTGCGAATATCATCTCGATACTTGGTGATGGTGGCGACCGTTTCGGTGGTGGTGATGTTGAGATCTTTTTCCGTGAAGACAAGAGTGGTGGGAAGTTTGGTGGGTGAAATATCGACCAAGGGGGCGCTTTTTTTGGTGAGAGCATTCTGGACTAAAGCTTGGATGCGGCCATTGACGCCGGTGATCGGTTGGTTACCGGTTTTTACCGGATCAATATTTTTCTGGATGGAATTGCCATCGGCGATGCCGTCGTTATTGGTGTCCGGGTTGTCTGGGTTACTGCCCCAAAGGGTTTCTTCCGGATCGCTCAAGCCGTCGTTGTCGGTATCCTTTTGGGAAATTTTGATAAAGCCGAGGTCGTTGTTGGTTTGGTTGGTGAGCGACTTGCTACCCACGTACCACAAAAGGCCAACGCCGCCCGCGACGATTATCAATACCACAATAACAATGGTGAGCCCCCTTTTCACCTGCGATTATTATAGCTTGTTTTGGGGCCGGACTATAGAGTTTTTCAAAGCGAAAAGTGGATAAGGTCGCCGAGTTGCAAATTATTTTTGACGGCGGTGCCGGCGGGAACTTCTAAAACGTATTGCACCGGTTTTTTCGGTGAAAAAGTGGTTGGAAAAGTGGCGGGTGAAATATTGAGAGTGATATCCGCGATTTTTTGGTTCTGATCCAACCAAATGATGTCGAGGGAAAAGTTCATTTCCTTCATCCAAAAGCTTGGAATAGTGGTGGTGGCGTAAACAAAGAGCATACCCTCGGTCGCGCCCAGCTGGGCGCGACCGGAAAGCCCCTGAATTTGCTCGGCTTCGGTTTGAGCTAATTCAACTTCGAATTCGGCGCCATTATTGAAATTAAGCCGTATTTTACGGCCAAGATAAGGCGCGATTTCCACCGGTAATGGTTGAGGGAAATTATTAAGTCGCTTGGTGGTAGCTTGGCCAAAGCCGAGGGTAACCAGAGCAATCAAGATTAAGCCGACGATTTGCCACTCACGGAAGGGTTTTTCAGGTCTTTGGTTAGACAGATCCATTGATTTAAATTAAGGTTTTCGGCGCGCACTTGCGGATTAAGATTACATTTTTCCAGAATTTCTGTCGAACATTGTAAATTACGGTGTAATAATTTGCGTTTGTGAGCAAAACCGGCTCTCACAATTTCAAAAAACTTTTTGTCATCAAGGCAAGACCTTGATGACAATTTGTGGCGAGAAATGTTTTCGATGGCTAGGATAGCCGAATCGACTTTAGGAATGGGAAAAAAGGAGCCGGCGCGCACAGTTTGGATGTATTTTGGTTCGCCGAAGGCTTTAACACTAATCGAAAGCAAACTTTCCTTACCATTTTTAGCGACGATTCGTTCGGCTACCTCCTTTTGTAGCATTAAGACCATCATTGCTGGCTGATTTTCTGATTCTAAAAACTGGCGAATGATTTCGCCGGTAAGGTTGTAAGGAATATTGGCGACTAACTGGTAATTCTCAAGGTGAGGCCTTAAGGGTTCCAAGGCCTCACCTTTTATTAACTCCAAAATATCGCCATGAATCAGCTCTAATTGGCCGGATTTGATGGCGGGGGCGAATTTTTCCCGCAAAAAATCGAATAATTCATCATCTTTTTCGACCGCGACCACTTTAACTGCCGTTTCCAGTAGCGCTTCAGTTAAAAAACCTTTTCCCGGGCCAATTTCCAACACCATCGTGCAAGGGGCGGAGGCTAAGCCTCCGCCACCGAGTCCCACCGCGCGAATCATCGCTTCCCGCGCGGTGGTGGAGTGCAAAAAATTTTGTCCCAATGATTTTTTCGGTCGCATATTGAGCCATCCTAGCACGAAATTGGCTTTTGAAAATGAGAAAACCCCACGAAAGCGAAGCTTTTGTGGGGTTTCGGGATGGCCTAACCAAAGGCGTTGGCCATGGCGTTGAGATAGCTGGCGGATTCGCTGGGGGTGGCGGTTTTCTGCCCGGCTCGCAATCTTCGCAAAATCTCTTGTTCGATGGCTTCCATTTTGGTTTGCCAATCGGGGATGGAGGGTTGAAAGCGAGCGAAGAGGTGGGTCTTCCAATTCGCCAACAACTCCTCATTTCCCATTCCACTCAACTCTTGAGCCATATTGGCCTCCTTTCTGTTTATAATTAAGACCCGATTTCTGCTTTAAAATTACACTTTTGTTTGCTAATGTCAACTAGAAATCAATTAAGTAACCTTTTGTTGAGCCGGAGCCACTCGAATAACCATCGGTTTCTGAATCGGTTTCCAAAAGCGAGTCATCAATTTCGCCTAAGAATTGCGACGGCAGATTGACTTGGCGAGAGCCGAAAATCGTGCGGGTCTGAGCGTAGGAAAGAAATAATTTTTTACGGGCGCGAGTTAAGGCGACATAAAACAGCCGTCGTTCTTCTTCGTCATCCCTCTCCTCTTCTCGGCCTTGGTGCGGAAACAAATCTTGTTCCAAACCGGTGATGAAGACATAATCAAATTCTAAACCCTTGGCGGCGTGGACCGTCATCAAGCGAACCGCATCCTCTGGTTTATTTTTTTGTTCAGCTTCGGCCGGAAGCGAGTCTTGATCGGAAACGAGCGCCACTTCGGTCAATAATTGCCAGACCCCCTCTCCTGACGGCAAGGAATCGTATTTAAGTGCCAAGGTCACTAACTCGCGGGTATTTTCCAACCTCTCTCGATCTTCCTCGCTGCCCTCGCGCCACATTTGTTCTAAACCGCTATGGGTCAAAATATATTTGATGACGAGAGATGGCGGTTGTTCTTCCGTCACGTGTTTAATCTCAGCCAGAACTTCTTGAAACGCCTTGACTTGGGCCGCGACTTTGCTCGGCAAAGTCGCGGCCTGGCCCGAAAAAATTTTCGCCAAAGTAACTTTACCAATACCTCGTGGTGGTAAATTAATCACCCGCTTCACACTCTCGATATCTTGCGGATTAAGCGCCGCTTTAAGATAAGCGATTACGTCCCGCACTTCCTGGCGTTCAAAAAATCTGGTGCCCAGCACTTTGTAGGGAACAGTGTTAAACAAAAACGCTTCCTCCAGCGCCCGCGATTGGAAATTGGCGCGATAAAGCACGGCGATTTCTTGTGGGCGTGAACCATTTTTGATGAGCTGGTTGCAAGTCTCGGCGATTCGTTGCGCCTCTTCGTTTTCATCAAGGCCGATAATAAGGCGGAGGCGTTCGCCGTCTTCATTTTCGGTAAACAAATTTTTCTCGCGACGAGCGCGATTATTAGTAATTACTTGATTGGCGGCGGCAATAATCGTTTTGGTTGAGCGATAATTTTGTTCCAAGGTGATAACGGTGGCTTGCGGATAATCCTGTTCAAAATTAAGCAAATTGCGAAAATCGGCGCCACGCCAACTGTAAATCGATTGATCAATATCGCCGACGACGCAAAGATTTTTATTTTTCGCCGCTAACATTTTGGCGATGGTGTACTGAATCGTGTTAGTGTCTTGATACTCATCGATGTGGAGGTATTGCCAACGCGTTTGATAGTGAGCGAGAATTTCCGGATAACGGCGCCAAAGTTCCAAAATTTTTAATAATAAATCATCGAAGTCGAGCGCTTGCCGTTCGCGAGTCAGTTCTTCGTAACGGCGCCAGAGCGGTTCCACCAAACTCCCGAAATAACTCGCGGTTTCTTTTCCGGAAAAATCTCCGAGATTTTTCCCGTCGCCTTTTTCGCGCGAGATGACGGCAAGAATTTTTCGCGGCTCTACCTCTTTTGGATTAATTTCTTGCTCGCGCATCGCTTGTTTAATTAGGGCGAGCGATTCATCGCGGTCGAGAATGGAAAAATATTTAGTCAGGCCCAAGTGGCGAGCGTTTTCTTTGATGATAAAAGCGCCGAGGGCGTGGAAGGTGCTCACAAATGGAACACCAACATCTTTTCTAATCACGCTCATTACCCTATCTCTCATTTCACTCGCCGCCTTGTTGGTAAAAGTAATCGCCAAAATTTTTTCCGGCGCCATCCCCTTCCCAATTAAGTGAGCAATCCGGTGCGCGATGGTTTTTGTTTTGCCGGCGCCGGCGCCGGCGACCACCAAGACCGGTCCTTCGGTCGCGAGTATCGCTTCTTGTTGTCGCGGATTCAACCCCGCCAAAGTTTTCAAAGAATCAGCCATTGTTTGACGAGTATATCACACTATGTCTTAACTAAAAATTCAGGTTGAGAAGTGGATAGCGGTTGAGGTATAATAACCTCACTTATTTCCAGTTTCGACAATAAAATAGCTTTATTTATCGCCCGCATTTCCATTGCGGTTCTAAGTCTTTTACTGGTGGTGGAAACGGTGCAAGCCGATTGGACCGGTTTGTTGGGGATGTTTGGCAATCAAGCGGATGCAACCGAGATTCCTGTTCCCGCCGGCAATTCGCAAACGATCGGTTTGCAATCAATCGCCGCCATTGGTTCGCTATTCACTTCGACCACTGGTGGCGCGCTGTTATCCGATGCCGGTCCGACCGGCACCTTGGTAGATGTGGAGGAAGCGACGACGGACCAAATCAGTCTCTACGAGGTTCGTCCAGGTGATACCTTGTCGGAAATCGCCGAGATGTATGGCGTTTCTGTTAACACGATTGCTTGGGCCAACGATATGACAATTCGCACCGCTCTTAAAGTCGGGCAAGTTTTGATTATTCTGCCGGTTTCCGGTGTTCGTCATACGGTGATTAAGGGTGATACGATTCAAAGCATCGCCAAAAAGTATCAAGGCGACGCGGAAGAAATTGCCCAATTTAACGATTTAACCGGCGCTAGTTTGGCGGTTGGCCAGATAATTATTATTCCTAACGGTGAAGTGGCGCCGGCTCCAACTCGTTCCTCAAGTGGGGCAGTTGTCGTGCGCGGTTCGGGTCCGGCTTATGTTGGTTATTATTTGCGACCGGTGGTGGGCGGGCGAAAAACGCAGGGCTTGCATGGTTATAACGGTGTTGATTTGGCGGCGCCGATTGGTACGCCACTTCTCGCTTCCGCGGCTGGCCGAGTGATTATCAGTAAGGCAGGCGGTTGGTATGGCGGTTATGGCAATTACCTTGTTATTGAACATTCCAACAAAACCCAAACGCTCTATGCTCACTTGTCTAAAAACTTGGTGTCGGTTGGTCAAACCGTAGACCAGGGTCAAGTGATTGGCTTGATGGGTTCTACCGGCAACTCCACCGGTTCGCACGTTCACTTTGAAATCCGCGGGGCGAGGAATCCGTTTTAGAAAATGAAATCACTCATTCCTCTTGAACGTATCGAGCAATCAATTTATTTAATTCGTGGGCAGAAAGTGATGATTGATAGCGATTTAGCAAAACTTTATGGGACGCAAACCAGAGTGTTAATGCAAGCAGTTAAACGTAATAATGATCGCTTCCCGAAAGATTTTATGTTTCAACTGACGGAAAAAGAAGTAATAAACTTGAAGTCACAATTTGTGACTTCAAGTTGGGGCGGTCGCCGTAAACCGACCTACGTTTTCACTGAACACGGCGCGCTCATGGCGGCCAATGTGCTCAATTCCAAACGAGCGGTGCAAATGAGTATTCAAATTGTCCGAACTTTTGCCAAACTACGCCAACTCCTCTTCACTCACGCCGACTTGGCGCGCAAACTAAATGACTTGGAACAGAAGTATGATAAGCAATTCAAAATTGTCTTCGATGCCATCCGCCAACTGATGATGCCACCAGAACCAGAACGGAAACCGATTGGGTTTAAGTAAGTTATTTTTGCGCTAAAAACTATTTTTCGGGCGATATTGGAGAGCTTCCAACAGATGATTTTCGGCGATATTGTCGGCGCCTTCAAGGTCGGCGATAGTGCGAGCCAGTTTGATAACGCGATGATAAGCGCGGGCGGAGAGGTCGAGGCGCTTGGCCGATTCGTTCAAGAGGCTGGTACAAGTGGGCGTCAGTGGCGCGAATTGCGCCAATTGTTTTGAAGTCATCTCGCTGTTGGTTTTGATGACGCGGCGCAATTCGCCGTTGTTGAGGGAGGCAAAACGGGTTTTCTGGCGAGCGCGCGCGTCAAGGACGCGCGCGCGAACTTTGTTTGACGATTCTTCTCCGCCACTCGGTTGACTCAATTTCTCGTGTTCGACTTGCGGCACTTCAAGCCACAGGTCGATGCGGTCGATAATCGGCCCGGAAATTCGACGTTGATAACGCGCCAGCGTCGGTAAAGTGCAAATACATTCTTTGGTTTTCAAACCGCGATTGCCGCAAGGACAAGGATTCATCGCGGCGACCAGCATAAAACTGGCGGGGAAATTCATTGTCGCTTTGGCGCGCGACACGGTAATAGTGCGTTCTTCCAACGGTTGGCGCAGCGCTTCAATTACCCGGCGTTCAAATTCGGGAAACTCATCGAGGAAAAGAATGCCGCGATGCGCTAAAGTAATCTCGCCTGGACGCGGATTAGTGCCACCACCCACCAGAGAAACATAGGAAGAAGTGTGATGCGGTGAACGGAAAGGTGGTCTTGTTACCAATTCTTCATTCAAAGTGCCAGCGGCAGAATGGATGCCGGTGGCTTCAAGCGATTCCTCGAAATCGAGTGGCGGCAAAATACTGACGAGGGCTTTGGCGAGCATGGTTTTACCGGTGCCGGGCGGACCGAACATCGCGACATTATGACCACCGGCGGCGGCGATCTCCAATCCCCGCTTGGCGGTTTGTTGACCGCGCACGTCGGCAAAATCCAAATCGTAAATTGTTTCCTCCCAGGCGATTTTCGTTTCCGGCTGAGGCGCGAGCAACTTGGAAGTTGGACTCCCAAGTTCAAGTTTTACTTTTCCACCCTCTAAATCAAACGATTCCGGCGACAAATGGAACGCGATTTGCGCCAAATTGTGGCACGGAAAAACGCTGATGCCTTTCACTAACGAGGCCTCGCGAGCGTTGGCCGCCGGCAGATAAACTTCTTGGAAGCCGCCGGCTTTGGCTTTTTGCGCAATCATCAGCGCCCCCTTAATCGGCCGGAGCGAGCCATCGAGCGCCAATTCGCCGACAAATATTTTTTTCTCCACCTCGGCAAAATCAATTTCTCCGGTCGCGCGCAAGTAGCTAAGCGCCAGCGCCAAATCAAACACCGGCCCCTCTTTCTTGAGGTCGGCCGGCGCGAGGGAAATAATAATTTTCTTGTTGCTTTTTTGGGGCGATTTGAAACCGGAATTTTTGATGGCGGCGGTGATGCGGTCCTTGGCCTCTTCCACCGCTTTATCGGGCAAGCCGACAATCACGAAGGAGTGCAGACCTTTGGCCACATCCACTTCGACCTCGACAATATCGGCGCGAAGTCCGATTACTTGAGCCGAGAAAGTTTTCGCGAGCATGATTGCTGACGCTTATTTCTGATTGAGGTGAGTTTTGCAGGTAGTGGCGACCGGACTAGCTTCCAAGCGTTCGGTCTCGATAGGATTATGACAAATGTGACAGAGTCCGTAAGTACCGGCGGCGATTCGTGCCAAAGCTTGAGTAATACTAGTTAGACGTTGTTCCAGTTCGGTTTCCGTCGCCTCTCGTTCCCCCAAGTCTTCCAAGAAATCCGCCAACTCATCGCGCATTTCCGGATTGTTTTCCGCCGGTACCGGCGTGGTTTCCCAATCGTTGGGATTGGCCGGATTAATCCGAGCAATTTCGGACAAACTGCTTTCCACATCTTTCTTCTCTTGTTCCAGACGCTCTTTGAATTTTTGTATATCTAAAGTCATGGCCTCATTCTACTGGTTGCCGATGAAACGGTCAAAAATCGCAACGAAGGTTTCTTCATTAGGGGCCAGAATAATCGTTTCTTGGTCCATCAAGGCGTAAAATAAAATGGTTTGTTTTTCTGGTGTAACGAGGATGCGCGCGTCTTTGTTGCGGACCAACTTATCTCGAAAGTTAGTGTCGGCTAGAGAAATTTGTGGCGGGGTTTCGTAAAGCAGGGGCAAAAGTGGTGTTACCATCGTCTCTTCCCAACTTAATAAACTGGCGAAAGCGATATTGGGCGAGGAAGTTTTTAGCAAAATAAACCGCCGGTTAATATTACCGGCGCGGTATAAACCGAACATGTATTGTGAATTCAGGCTGCGCGCCAACACGTCGGGGATTTTCAGCCCCAGCAGTTGAGCCACTTGTTTCCAAGGAATGATTGAATTTCCTTGAGTAAAAGAAATATTTTTAATGGTCCATTGGCCGTCGAGATTTCTCGCTTCTTTATTGATGGCGGCGCGGATATTGGCCGCGGTGGCAGGCAGTTCCAAATTTTTAGTCGCCTCAGCGAAGATAAAAGACGTTTGCGGTTGATGAGCATCGGTGACAATCGGCACAGCGGTGATTTGTTTCATTTGCCACCAGAGGAAAATGGTTCCGCCAATTACGACGGCGGTTAAAATCAATAACAGATAAGGCAACAAAACGTTCGGTTTTTTCACTTCCGAAACCGGACCGAGGCCGAGTCGCTTGCGCATTTGTTCGGAGATGGCAATAGTGGAAAGAGAAACTCCCCCTTCTTTCACCACGCGAACCAAATCGCTTTTGAAGGTGCGAATCGGACTCATCATCACTTTCTGGCCTTTTAATTGTTCGATAGTTTGATTGGCTGAGTCGATTTTATCAACTCGTTTTTGATAAACCCCTTCCGCCATTTCCGCTTCTTCCGCCGCTTTGGTTTCAGCGGCCTCGGCGGTTTGTTTTTCCGCTTCAATGGTGGCTTGTCGATTTTGCGCGGAGGTTTCGCGCGCTTTGGTTTGGCGCGCCGCGAGTTGCTCCCGCAACTCGCGGCGCTTTTTTAACTCCTCCCCTTCCATCGCTCGCTCCGCTTCTTGGCGGCGTTTGTTGCGTTGGTTCACCTTAACCTCTTTGGCGACGCGGTGTTTGTCATCCTCCATCGCTTTTTGGGCTTGGAGTCGGCGTTCAACGAGCGGGTCGATTGGATTATTGTTGGCCATTTTCCAGTCGTAATTTATCTGATTCCGCCATCAATTTATCTTCCTCTGCCAACAGGACGCGATAAGCTTTAGTGTTGCTCTCGACGATTTGGTCAATTGCGATGACTTTTTCTTCTTCCTGCCACTTTTTCTGCTCGATTTCCTTGCGTTTTTCTTGAATCGGCCAACGTTTGATTTCTATCGCGTGCTTGCTTTCTGGAATGCCAATGGAGGATTCCTCGGTTTCCAGTTTCATCTCCTCGGTTTCCAGTTTTTTTTCTTCATCCAAGAGCGGATTGAGAATTAAGCGAACGCTTTTCTTGCGGTCATCCAAATCAACCCAGGCCAATTCCAGTTTTTCTTTTTGCTGACGAAGTTCCGCCAATTTTTTTTCGATGGCGACGATTTGTTCTTGAACGGTTTTGGCTCGCTCCTCGGTTTCGCGCTTATTGGTCCAGTCGGTACCTTCTAAAGCGCGTCGCGCTTGTTCGCGTCGCGCGGCTTCCTCATCAACTAAAATAGATTTTTCTTCGGGCATTTGGTTTGATTATAAACAATGCCGGGGTGGTTTGAAAGGGTTGGCGACTTAAACAGCGAGTGGCGGCTGTTCCTCGGTTTTGGAATTCGTGGCCGGTGTCGTTGAATTGCGGTAACTGCGTCGCGCGGTGCCGTAATTCAGAAGATATTTTCGCGGATTGGCCGAAAGATCGATGAAATCGTCGGTCATTTCTTTCAAGCGTCCGGAAGTACTTTTGCCGAAAGCCATCACTTCCACTTGATTACCGGCGCTCACTTTAAGGTATTCTAACAAAGGCACAAAGTCGCCGTCGCCGGAAACGATAACAATCGTGTCCACTCGATGAGCGATTTTCACGGCATCAACCGCGAGACCGACGTCCCAGTCCGCCTTCTTGGCGCCACCGGCAAAAATTTGCAGATCCTTGGTTTTAACTTCGATCCCCATCTTAGCCATCGCTTCCAAGAAGTTTTTCTCGTCCCCCGCTTCAGTGGTCACCATATAGGCAATCGCGCGGACTAAAGTGCGCCCCGCTACCGCGTCTTTCAAAATGGCATTGAAATTTACTCGCGCTTGATAAAGATTGCGCGCCGAGTGATAAAGATTTTGGGTATCAATAAAAACCGCAATGCGTTGGCCCTTGTGTTTGATAATGGGCATAGGTTTACTTATTAAAATTATTAAATTGTCGAACTCTACTTGCTTTTCTTGCTTGCCAAATACTTTTCGTGCAAGCGACGCTTGGAAACTAAGCGCAAAAGACCGCGACGAGAACTCTCATCCTTCCTATTTTTCTTAAGATGTTTGGTTAATTCGTTGATTCGCTCGGTCAATAAACCAACCTGCACTTTCGAAGAACCGGTATCCTTGTCGTGGACTTGGGCCTTTTTGATTACCGCCAGTTTTTTCTTAGTTTTCAGCATGGTGGAGATGTTATCACATAATGTTTAAAAAAGCCAGACTGACGGAGGCTTAGCCTCCGCCCCCTCAACTATTCTTCAATTTTTTGATATCGTATCCAATCGGCGAGAAAAGAACTGAAATCAGTTGTTTTTTGGAAATATTCCGGGAAGACTTGTTTGTTAAGAATCAAACCTTCGGAGCGGGGTTCTTGGCTGGCATGATCGAGATAGCTGGAAAAACGGTAGTTAGTGAGATGTTTTTCCACTTCAATCATATTGGTAATTTCCGCCTCCGGCCAGGCCGGGAACGCGATTTTGATCGGATTTAAGTGAATATAGGCGAACAAATAATGAAGGTAATTATCATTATCCGCGTGTTTGGCCTTAAAGGTCGTCTCAAATAAAGAACCTGTTCGTTTGTATTTTCGGTTGAAGTACATTGTGTAGGCCGTTAAGAGTTTATGCATAAAAGTGCTTAAACCTTTTTCTGTTTTTTCTCTGACTAATAAGTGAAAATGATTAGGCATCAGGCAATAAGCCCCGATGTTTACCAGTGTTTCCCCTTGTTTTTTTGGGTCAAAAGTGACGGAGGCTAAGCCTCCGTCACTTTTGTGATCTCGCTTGTACTCAATTGGTTGAGAAGAATTGGCCAAAAATAATAAATTAAGAAATCGATCTCGATCACTTTGATCGTTAAAAATAAGGCGCTTTTCAATCCCGCGATTATAGGTGTGATAAAATTCATCAACACCAAAAGAAATATTTCTACTCATAAAACTATTGTAGCATAATCAGGTGGCGGAGGCTAAGCCTCCGCCACCTGATTTGGTGGATAACGAAGGTCGGAAAATGTTGGGAATCACTTAAGAGTGCTGATATAATAAGTTACACATGGAACTAAATAAGCTCAAACAAGAGTTTTTGGAGTATTTAGAGATCGAAAAAGGCCGCAGTTTAAAAACGGTGGCTAATTACGACCATTATTTGAAGCGCTTTTTTGATTTTACCAAAGCCAAACAGCCAATCGATATCACTGACGAGTCTATTCGGAGTTTCCGATTATGGCTCAATCGCTTGCCTACCGGCCGGCCGACAGGCCCTGATACCTCGGGTTCTTTAAAGAAAAATACCCAGAATTACTACCTGATTGCCCTACGCACTTTCCTTAAGTATCTACACAAGCGCGATGTGGCGGTGATTGGGGCGGAAAAGATTGAATTGGCCAAAGTGGGGGCCCGAGAATTGGATTTAATCTCTGGTGACGAACTTATCCGTCTCTTGGCGGCGCCGAAGGGTAAAGATGAACAAAGTTTACGTGACCGGGCAATGTTGGAACTCTTTTTTTCCACCGGCCTTCGGGTGTCCGAACTTTGCTCGCTAGACCGTGATTCTTTGGATTTGAAACGAGATGAATTTACGGTTCGGGGCAAAGGGGAGAAGGTGCGAGTAGTCTTTCTTTCTCCGGTGGCCAAAGAGGCCATCAAAACCTATTTGGATAAACGAGGCGATGTTCACGAAGCCTTATTTGTGGGGCTAAAATGTTCTAAAGATGACCAAGGGCGACTAACTGCTCGGCAAATTGAGCGCTTAGTAAAGCGTTATTCGGTGGAAGCTGGTATTACCAAGAAAGTGACGCCTCACACCATTAGGCATAGTTTTGCTACGGATTTATTACAAAATGGAGCCGATATTCGCTCGGTTCAATTAATGCTTGGTCACAGTAATATCTCCACGACGCAAGTTTATACGCATATTACGGACAAACATTTAAAAGATATCCACAGGCGCTTTCACCGCGAGACAAAAAATTATTAAAGGACTTATCCACAGAAAATACTTGTCCTTTATTTTCTGTCTTATATAATTACTTTTAGATTTGGACAAAGCGAGGTTCGTTCTGGCTGTCCTTTATAGTACAAAAGGTTCTCGGCTAAGTTTTTTCTCCACCACAAAAACTAAAGCTATCAATAACAAGCCCCCACTTGTTCATTTTCTCAGACAGCCTCTGAACAGACTCCATTCCAACCCACTTGGGTAATGGAAAATATAGAATTCCGCCCACTATCCGGTGGGCGGTTTTTATTTGACGCGATAGCGCGAACGGATCTTTTTTAATTCCTCTTCTTCCGCTTTTTCTTTTCTCTCTTTGCCCATTTCGCCTATTTTAGCCAGTTCTTTGTCGCTTAGTTTGGCTAATTCCTTAACCTTTTTGATTAAGAATTCTTTAGTGTTTAAGTCCGGGTTCTCTAAAACTTCATTAAGCAAGGCGTGTAAAATCTGGCCAATCTTAGGGCTAGGAACTAAGCCAGTTTCACGAATAACCTCTTGGCCGTCAATCTTGAGCATTCCGACGGAAGTGGGCGCTCGTAATGATTCCTCAATCATCGATTGGTACTTACGCAAGCGATAAGTTTCCTCTTTTGGTCGACCCATGCCAATTCGATCCGACGTCCGGACATTCATTAATTCCCAGATATATTCTTGGCCAACGTTAGCCACGATTCGCCGGACCGCGGATAAGGTGATTCGGTCAATATCAGTGAAAAACATATGGTTTCGCACCAAAGTAACAACCTTCTCGATTTGTTTCTTGGACAACTTAAGCCGATTGAGGATTTCTTTGGTCATTCTGGCGCCAACCACTTCATGGTTGTAGAAGGTATAATCTTTCTTTTCCTCATTCCAACCACGGACCCGCGGTTTGGCAATATCATGAAACAGAGCGGTTAAACGGACTTCTAAGCTAAAATCACGATCGGCGGCATGTTGTAACGCTCGTAAAGAGTGTTCCCAAACATCAAAAATATGGTCGCCATTTTGTTTCACATGCAACCCTTCTTCCAATTCTGGTAAGAATTGAGTCAAAAGCGCCAGTTTATGAGCAAACATTAAACCAATCATCGGATTGGGGGACTGAATTAATTTAACAAACTCGTCTCGAACTCTTTCACGTGAAACGACCGAAAGTAGTGTGGCGTTCCTTTGGATTGACTCGGCGGTGTCACTCTCGATGACAGAGCTCAATTGAGCCGATAATCTAATGGCCCGAAGCATCCGGAGAGGGTCTTCTTGGAAACGTTCGTCTGGATTACCCACCGCTCGAATAACTTTGTCCTTTAAGTCAGTTTGACCGAGATAAAGGTCAATCAGCTCGTCTTTCTCAAGGTCATAAGCCATAGCGTTAATGGTAAAGTCGCGACGCTTAAGATCGTCGGCCAATTTGTCACTCCACTTAACTTCATCGGGGTGGCGCTTATCCGAATATTTAGTTTCCAATCTAAAGGGAGTGATTTCAATATGGCGGAGGTTTAGGTCGGCGATCTCTTCATTAACTACCGTCACCGTACCAAAAGCATTCTCGTAGAAAGTCTTGGGAAAAAGAGCGATAATTTGTTCCGGGGTGGCGCTGGTGGTGATATCCCAATCCTTGGGTTCGCTAGCTGGTGAATTGGCTAACAGTAAATCACGGACACAACCGCCCACCAGATATGCCGAAAAACCGGCGCCAGTTAAGGTTTTGGTTATTTGTGAAACTTCAGTTGGAATCTTCTGGTTCATAAGCTGAAAGGTAAAAGCTAGTAGCTGATAGCTATTTTCAGTGCGGGTAGGGAGAATCGAACTCCCGACTCATCCTTGGCAAGGACGTGTTTTACCACTGAACTACACCCGCCTTAACTAAAGCAAGTATATAATATCAGATGTTTCGTTTTTTTCCAGTTTTAGTGTATTTTATAAGAGCGCTCCCGTGGTGAAATGGATATCACGACGGTCTTCGGAACCGTTATTGGGGGTTCGAATCCCTCCGGGGGCACAGGTTTAACTAAAAGTCAGTCCTTTTCTGTCCTAACGCGAGGTTTAAGTTGAGCCATTTCTGTGGATAACTTGGGGGACAATGGGGATAAGGACAGCGACCTTTAGGTCTTTTATGGCTTAGAATATGAGCATCACTTTTAAACAACTGGTGGGGACGAGGGGCGAGGATGAGGCCTGTAATTTCTTGAAAAACCTAGGTTTTTCCATCATTGAACGTAATTTTTGGCGTAAGTGGGGCGAGATTGACGTGATTGCGCGGAAGGGGAATGAACTCCGTTTTGTCGAAGTCAAGGCCGTGTCCCGTGAAGTCGTCCGAGACGATGCCGATTACGAGCCGGAAGATAATTTGCATCCCTGGAAACGGAAACGTTTGCGGCGCGTGATCGAAACTTATTTGTTAAAAAATGATTGGTGTGAAGATTTGGACTGGCAAGTGGACGCGATTTCAGTTTTCTTAAATCAAGAGGGGAGAGTGCTTAAGGTGGAACACTTGGAGGATATTGTGATATAAAAATGTCCCGTTTCGCGATGCGAAACGGGACAAACTTACTCTTACTTCTTGAGGAATTTCCGCCACTTCTTGAGTGGTTGGTCGGCTTTCTGACATCTCTCCATGGCAGAGAAATGTTGCCGATAATTGGCGGTGCCACGACTATGATGGCCATTTGGTCCGCCATTCAGAATTCCGGCGCGGTCGAGAGCGGTGGGTTCGTGACCAAGCTTGGCTTGGGTGGCGTAGGACGACCAATACATTTTGGCGATTTTAATGGACAGTGGACGATTACCGCGACATTGCTCGGCGCGATAGTGGGTGCCGAAGCGCCGATTGATGTCATCCACAAACGGTTGGCGAATCTGAAGCGGACCGTAGGCCTTATGCCTCAAACTCTGGTCACCGATCGCCCAGTCATTACTGCCACTTTCGTGGTAGATGTGAATGGCGATCTCGGCGTCGCTCACGCCCACTTGGGGCGGAGGCTTAGCCTCCGCCCCAACAACTAGGATAACCAGCCCCGCTATCCCAAAAGCAACTTCCCAAATCACTCCCATTTTCAACGTTCTGCTACTACACATCCACGGTCTCCCTTTTTGGAGGCCTCTTCCAAAAATTGACAACCCAAAAACTCCGTCTTTGGGTACTGCCTAGCAGTTTAGCACGCCCGCCCTAGTCTGTCAAGTATAAGTAGGTAGAACACAAAACAAGGGACAGAGAGGGGGCGGAGGCTAAGCCTCCGCCCCCTCTCTGTCCCAAAAGTAATGGGTAATCCAGTCGGGGCATCCGGATTCGAACCGGAAGTCGCTCGGTCCCAAACCGAGTATGTTAGCCGTTACACCATGCCCCGTTGACACTTAGACGATGGTAACATTTTTCAAAAATTTTGCCCATTAAGAAAACAAAAAAAGCCGCCGAGCCCGTAGGCGAGGCGGCTTGCTAGGTTTAATCGTTGAAACAATCAAAAGGACTCCGAGCGGTGAAACAATCTTTCTTCTGACGAGCTAAGGTAACCCAGTGGCACCTCTACCACCAGTTGGATTTTAAACCCCGGATGCCACTCTTGCCATTTCAAGACCTGTTCGCGAGCTAATTCGAAGAATTTGTTTCCGGTTTTTTGGTAGCGATTTTCTTGATCACTACCGTAGCTGTAACAATCACTAGCTTTTTTAGTGATCGTAATGGTGGCGTGTTCCAGATCGTTCCAGTGAACAGTCGCCTCTTCTTGGTTGTAAATGTTGCAAATTTGGCGAACATTTTCGAGAAGCGACGCGATCTCTATGTCGGCCGCGGCAATCGCTTGGGCTTGCTTGGCTAGCCAGCTCCAAGCGCCGTATGAAGAATGACGGAGAGGGGAGGAAAGATGGACTAGTTGGCTAGTGTAACCGGTGTCGGCTTCTCGATTCCAGCCGTTAGCCAAAACTCTGGCCAGACTGTCCATTCCTGCCTTCACTTTAACGCCGTTGGGAGATAGGAAGACTAAATTCCTAATCTGGCGTTCGAGTCGTTCCGGCGGAAAGTCATGGTCGGTCACTTCCTTCAAGGCCTTCTCTACCATTTCCTTCTCGGTTCTGAAGGTGGTTTTTTCCCAGTAAGCAACCAAGGTCGCAAAGAATTTGTCGGCCTCGGTTTCCTCCCTGGCTTTTTCCCAACCGATGGCGATGGTCGTAATCAGCGCTGTTTTGGAGTTGGGAAGAGTCGGGTGTTTAACCGATTTGTCTTCCCTTTCCCGGTGCTCTTGAAAAGCCGGCAAAAGACTATGGAGTTCACTGGCCGCTGTCGCTTGAGAGATGACAACGGCTTGCAGGGCCTTCACCCAAGCTTCAGTGTGAACATACTCCTTGTCCTTAGTCAAGGGCAAAAAATGGACATCGGCAATGGCGAACGAGAGCATCTCCCAATTAGCGAGAACTCCTCCATCGTGATGATGCTCGGCCGCGAATAACAGAACCTTTCGGATAAGGTCGACCCTTTCATTGAACAGCAACGGGTCGAGATCTCGAACAAGACTCCAAGCCCCCACTTTTTTTAACTTATCAATGACCGTCAGATACTCACTCATCGCTAACTCCTTCTCCGGCCGCAGCCGGTTTTGACCTTTCTCCGCGGAGAAAGGGGACGGCAAGCGCCCGCAGGCACCAACCGACACTACTTCAAAGACCAAGAGAACACACGTTCTCTTCTGGTTTCAGCTTATGCTTAGACTTTGAGAAGTCAAGATGATGACCAAATCGTCTTAGTGCACCTTGCAGGATTCGAACCTGCGACCTTACGAATGTGAATCGTACGCTCTAACCAACTGAGCTAAAGGTGCTCGCGTTCGGGCCGCCGGGAATTGAACCCGGTCTACATCCACCCCATGGACGCGTACTACCGGTATACTACGGCCCGGTGCGGGATACCGGAATCGAACCGGTGTGTCGAACTTGGAAGGTTCGCATTTTACCATTAAATTAATCCCGCTTGTCGCTTATGCTAGCAAATTTGGCGCGAGAGTGAAATATGATAAGCTGGCGGATGAATGAAAAAATACTGTTACGCTAACGGCAAGATTGAATTACTGGCGAAAGCTAAAGTTCCGGTGAACGATTTGGCGGTGTTGCGCGGCTATGGCGTCTTCGATTTTTTAAAAACAGTTAATGGTAAACCATTTCTTTGGCCGGAACATTGGGCGCGATTTCTTAATTCGGCAAAATCGTTGGGACTCAAGGTACCGGTAGGGGAGTCGGCGGCCAGAAAAATTATTGGCGAGCTATTGAAAAAAAACCGGCCTGCCGGTCAGGCAAGCAAATGCGCGGACGCGAGTATTCGTTTACTTCTCACCGGCGGCGCGGCCGAAGATGGAATGACCATGGAAAAATCCAGTTTTTTTATTTTAATCGAAGACGCTTATCATTACCCCAAACATTTTTTTGAACGGGGAGTGAAGCTGATTAGCCACGAATATCTTCGTCTCTTTCCCGAAGCCAAAACCACCAATTACATTACCGCGATCCGTTTAGCGCCGAAGAAAAAGCAAGCCGGCGCGGTGGAAATTTTATTTACCGATCACGGGCGGGTCCTAGAATGTTCAACCAGTAATTTTTTTATTGTTAAACAAGGTAAAATTTTCACCGCGGGCGAAGACATTCTCGGCGGCGCGACCCGAAACAAAGTGATTGAATTGGCGCGCGCCGCCGGTTTCGCGGTAGGAGAAACCGAAATTAAAGCGAAGGATTTAGCGCGCGCCGCTGAAGCGTTTCTGACGGCGACCAATAAAAATATTATGCCGGTGGTGCAAATTGACGAAAATAAAATCGCCAATGGTAAAGTCGGCCCCGTGACCAAAAAATTAATGACGCTCTGGCAGAATTATCTGGCGGGGTATTAATGGTGGTAGAATGGTTAAAACATAGAACGTTTCGATTGGGGAATTAATGAAATAATTTTATGAAATTTGAACTACAAACACTACCTAGAAATTGTTCAAACGAGGAAATCATCGCTGATATAAAGCGTGTGGATTTGATCGTGAATAAAGATTTTTTGACACAAACAGATTACGAAAAGTATGGAAAAATGTCATCGGCTGGAATCAAAAAGAGACTTGGAGATTGGAAGACAATTCTAAATCTTGCCGGACTGGAGCATAAATATGCTGGAAAAGAAATTTCAGAAAAAATGCGTCAACAAAAAGCCCAACATCTGACAGATGAGGAAGTTTTAGATGAATTAAAAAGAGTTTCTAAAATTTTTAATGAAAACTCAATTACTATGGCTGATTTTGACAAGAATAGTGAAATCGCTCATGGGACTTTTATTACTCGGTTTGGTGGGTGGCACAATGCCCTAAAAAGGGCAGGGCTTGAACATAGATATTCTGGGAAAATTATTACCGAAAAGATGAGAGGACCAAGAGTAAAAGCATTGTCAGATAATAACATTATTCAGGAATTGCAAAGAATTGCAAAGTTCCTTAAAAAAGATACGGTTACCCATGAAGACATAAGAAATCACTCCGATATTATGAGTGTTGGAGTTGTGAGTCGTCGTTTTGGTTCTTGGAATCAAGCAATGGAAAAAGCGGGATTAAAAGTAACTTATTTTAGATTTTCCGATGAAGATTGTTTTGAAAATTTACTCAATGTTTGGACGCAACACGGTAGGCAGCCACGATATAGAGAAATGAACATCGCACCATCAAAGATTGGTGCAGATACATACGCCAGTCGTTTTGGAAACTGGCATAAGGCACTTGAAGCTTTTGTAGCAAGAATGAATCAAGGTGACAAAGAATTTGAGCAAGTTTCCAAAGAAGAAAAAGTTGAAACAGTTCAACCAATAATAATAGACAAAATCGAAATAATAAAAATCAGGCCAGATATTTTATCTGAAAACAGAAGAGAAATTGGGCTTAGCTTACGATATAAAGTTTTAAGCATTGGTAAGTTTAAGTGTGTTAGGTGTGGTGCAAGTCCTGCAACTGATCCAACTTGCAAACTGCATGTTGATCATATCCTTCCGTTTTCTAAAGGAGGAAAAACAAAACTGGAAAACTTACAAATACTTTGCGAGAAGTGTAATTTAGGCAAAGGTAATCGACATTCAGAATAATCCTATGAATGATTTTATTGAAAAATCAAAACGATAATGACTGATGTTGCTACTGGCAAAGCAAAAACAGATTTCTGATTTGTCTAAACAAATACTTGAGTTACACAAAAAGTTTCATGGGGTAGAAGAAAATTCTAATGAATGGCACGAGTTGAAAGAAGAAATCGAGCTAACGGACAAGAAAATTGATGTCGAAGTTTATAAGTTATATAGTTTGACGGAGGAGGAGATAAGGGTGGTGGAAGATAAACAAAAATAATTGGAGTTTCCTTGCGTATCGTTTGTTTGATATAATAATCCTATGAAAATAGACTTTGAAAAAATTGGGTTAATTGCTTCATATTTGGCACAAAATACGGACAAGCCATATGTTACGAAACTTTTCAAACTCTTCTATTATATTGATTTTTCTGCCTATGCTATGAGGGGAGCTTCGGTAACCGGTGATACATATTACAAGTTGCCATATGGTCCAGTGCCAACTGTGATAAAAAATGAAGTTGATCTTCTGGCTGTGGAAATGATTTTGGAAGATAGTTGCAAACCTCAACTTTCAAAATATATCGCTTTGGCTCCAGATAAAGATAAATTCGGCAAAATTGTGGTTCCTAAGAGCGATAAAGAAATTGATTTAAATAAAAAGCTCTCTAGTTTTGAAGCCGATATTGTTATCGCCGTAGCCAAACAATTCAAAAAGAGCGGAGCAAAAGAGCTTTCCGAACAAACCCACAGAGAGAAACCATGGCTTCTTTCCAGTATTAACGGGCCAATCGATTACGTACTTGCCAAAGAGCTTAATTTTAAGAAAATAATTCCGGCCTTTGCCGGACAATGAATCCAGAAATTGGGGATATTATAGATTGCCGTAAGACTCCGCTTGGGCATTTTGTTCTTACTCTTGGAATCAAGACTAAGCAAAACAAGATGGAGGTCATGTATTATATGATTTATTCTCGTGTTTATGCTGTTTTTCCCAGTATTATCAATTTTTTCAATGACTGTATCTCGAGTAAGTATGAGAGATTTTTTGTTGCTTTTTCAAAAGAAAAAGGCAAAGATAAGATAACACCATATGGTAAATTATGCGACGTATTTTTCTTAGACATGGAATCTCATTATAAAGGTTGTCTCGATGTCGATAGTATGATTGTTGTCAATAAGAATCCAGAGACTATTGATATTGAGACATTAAACCAATGGCGTTCTAATTATAAGGTTGTCCATCGAAGTCGGTTAGAGGGTGGCGATTTTATTAAATTCATGGAAATGATAAAACTCTCCCCACATATTAATGGCGAGAATGTAGCGTACATTTGTAAAAATTATAAAGAATACAAGAAGAGTATAATTAGAAACCAAAAGAGCGGGCCCTAGACCTAGGACACGCTCTTTTGGTTACAAATGGTCACGAAGCGTGGCGATTTGCGAATAACTTTATTATGCTAGCAAGCCGGTGTTAAAAGTCAATGGGGTTGGTTTGGCAAGAGGTGGGTACAGATTGTACCCCTTTAGGTGTTATTCAGTCGTAATTAAAAACGTTACATAAAACATAAAACAAAAAACCCCCGACAACATCTGCGAAGTTGTGACGGGGGACTTTTGTGTGTTGGGAAACGAGACTATCTCACCGCGTCTTTCAACGCTTTAGCGGGGCGAAACTTAGGCACGCGCATTGCGGGCACTTGAATTGCTTCACCGGTGCGCGGATTGCGCGCAGTGCGCGCGGCGCGTTTTTTGCTGGAGAAAATTCCCAAGCCGGCGATTGAGACTTCACCATCTTGCGTCAAAGTCTTAGTGATCGAGTCAATAATCACATCAACCGCTTGCTCGGCGGTGGCTTTGGTGCCGCCGATTTTCTCGTAAATCGCGTCAATTAATGCTGCTTTGTTCATAGATTATTTTTTATTTATATTTCGACCTTGCCTGCCGGCAGGCAGGCCTATCCTTCACCAGCAAATAGTATACCGTTAAGCCATATTTTTGTACAATTGACAAAATAGGTAAAAAGTGTAATCTTTAAATCAGAATTTTGGACCCAAAATTGTTTTATTAAAGAAAGGGGACGATTATGCTCGATCGCGTCAATCGGTTATTCCATTTTGTTGGTTGGGATAAGCCAACCCATGAGCTCGCTGGTCTTTTCATTTCGGCCAGTACGGCAACGATCTCGGGTCGTCGTGTCTTCAATCAAATTCTTCGTGGTTACGTTTTACAGCTACGGGAGTTTCAGCATCGACTGGAGGGTGAGCGGGACAATCGCCACAGGGAAATCATTCCGATTTGTCGAAAGTTGCTTCAGGTGCTCGAACGGTTGTGCGAGACGCGACAGACGGAGTGATAGAGTAAAACCAAAGGGCCGGTTCGCGATCGCGAACCGGCCCTGATTGTCATCAAGGTTGGACCTTGGGCTCCCTTAAGGTGCAACCTTGATGGCTATCGCGCGTATTCCACCACTCGCGCTTCGCGAATCACCGTAATTTTTATTTCGCCCGGATACTTCAATTCTTGTTCCACCCGCAAAGCGATATCGCGCGCCAATTTCTTGGCTTCGAGGTCGCTTACCTCGGTCGGTTTGACGAAGACGCGAATCTCGCGACCAGCTTGAATGGCGTAAACTTTTTCAATGCCGGGGAAACTGGCAGTGAGATCTTCTAATTCTTTCAGGCGTTTCAAATAATTTTCGATGCTGTCGCGGCGCGCGCCAGGGCGCGCGCCGGAAATCGCGTCAGCGGTTTGGACAATCGACGCCTCAAGCGTTTCGTACGGATATTCGCCATGGTGTGATTGCATCGCTTTAATCACTTCCGGCGTCGCGCCGAATTTTTCCAAAATTCGGCGCCCAATCTCCACGTGCGTGCCGGGCACTTCATGGTCAACCGCTTTGCCGATGTCGTGAAGCAGCGCGCCAGCGCGGGCGACGGCGACCTCGGCGTCGAGTTCTTCGGCGAGCATGCCGGCCAAGTGCGCCATCTCAATCGAATGTTGCAAAACATTTTGACCGTAGCTGGTACGGAAGTGGAGTCGGCCGAGAATTAACAAGATACGCGGGTCGAGATTGAAAACGCCGGCTTCGTAGGCGGCTTGCTCGCCTTTCTCCTTGATAATTTTGGCCACGTCTTCTTTTGCCGTCGCGACGAATTCCTCAATCTTGGCTGGTTGAATGCGACCATCGGCGATTAAATTAGTGAGCGCAACTTTGGCAATTTGACGGCGCACCGGATCGAAGGAAGAAAGCACAATCGTTCCCGGCGTATCATCGATAATTACTTCCACGCCAGTCGCTTTTTCGAAGGCGCGAATATTGCGTCCTTCTTTGCCGATAATCTTTCCTTTAATATCTTCCGATGGAATTTCCACCACGGTCGACATCACTTCTGGTACAGTGGAATTAGCGAGACGTTGGACGATAGTGGTTAACATTTCCTTTGCGCGCCGTTCCAATTTATCTTCGCTTTCGCGTTCAAGCTTATGCATTCGCACCAGCAAATCTTGTTCGTAATTTTTTTCGACCGTTTGGATAATTTCGGCCTTGGCTTGCTCCGGCGAAAGGTTGGCGGTTTTTTCTAACGCCGCTTGGCGTTCGTGTTCGAGTCGTCCGGCTTGCTCGCGGATTTGTTTGATTTCTTCGGTTTTCGTTTTCAGATTCTCCAATTCCTGGTCAATATCCGTTTGACGCTTATCCAGAATATCTTCTTTTTTTACTAACCGCTCTTCTTTCTTTTTTATTTCAACTTCTTTTTCTTTTTCCTTATGCTTAATTTCTTTTAAGATTTCCTCCGACTGCTCGCTGGCGCGATCGATCATTTTTTGCGCTTGGTCTTTGGCTTCGAGAATCGTCTGACGGATGGTCAACTCCATCGAACCTTTTTTCCCGAGCGTAATAATCCAACGTAAAAAATAACCGAAAACGACACCAGCTAACGTGGCGATACTGGTGATGAACACCAGGGTAATTATTTCCATATTAGCGTTTGGGCACGCTTAGCAACCTTGTTCTAGTAGCGTCTAGTAGTCATTACCAATAAGATTTGTAAGCGCATTTTCTAAAATTTTTAATAAGTGAACAGCCCCATCATACGGGAAATTTGGCCGGTTGTAAAGCGTAACTTAAAACCAAGTTTAATTCCCGGCGCTCTTAATCATCTCATCGACGACGCCGTACTTAACGGCTTCTTCGGCGGTCATGAAGTAATCGCGGTCGACATCTTTATCGACTTGAGCGATGGGTTTGCCAGTGTACTTGGCCATCAATTTGTTGAGCGAGGAACGCATTCGGAGCATTCGTTTGGCAGTAATTTCAATATCAGTTACTTGACCCTCGGCGCCGCCAAGCGGCTGATGAATCATAATCTCGGCGTTGGGTAAAACGAAACGCTTACCTTTCTTGCCGGAAGCCAAAATCCAAGCGCCCATCGAAGCAGCCAAGCCGACGCAAGTGGTGGAAACGTCGGGCTTGATGTGACTGATGGTGTCAATGATGGCGAGACCGGCGGAGACTGAACCGCCCGGGGAATTGACGTACAGACGGATATCCTTTTTTGGGTCTTCCGATTCAAGAAAGAGGAGTTGAGCGATGATGACATTAGCCACGCCATCATCAATCGGTCCGCCCAAAAAAATCACCCGATCCTTTAATAAGCGGGAATAAATATCGTAAGCGCGCTCGCCAAAAGGCGATTTCTCAATGACGGTGGGAATTAAATATGACATAGGTCCAAATATACCTAATAAAATGAGAAATAACAAGAGGGGCGGAGGCTAAGCCTCCGCCCCGTCGCTCTTCTGCGCTTCCAAAAATTTCCACACTTCTTCGTTTTTAAGCATCGATTTGACGTGAAGGGCGATGCGTTCCGGTGGGACATTTGGATAATGGGCGAGCAAGTGCTTCGCTTCTGTTTCCACCTCTTCGTTTTTTGGTTCCAGTTTTTCGGTGGTCGCAATCTGGTCAAGAATCAAACTGGTCTTGATTCGTTTCTCCGCCTCGTTGCGCCAAGTGTCGCGCATTTCGGCAACGGTCTTTTTGAGATGGGTCAGATAATCGTCGAATTTCAAGCCGACGCGTTCGATATCGGACTGAAGTTCAGCCATCATTCGGTCCAATTCGCTCTCAACTAAAATTGGCGGCAACACAATCGGACTGTCGGCAATGATCTTTTCGATGATTGCGAGACGTTTCTTGTCTTTCGCTTTATATTCTTTTTCTTTGATCAGATTTTCCCGGATTTTTTCTCTCGGGTTTTCGATTTTCGACAGATCAGCTTTATTTTGCTCTAATTCTTCCAGCACCTTACCGACTTCTTTTTCTTCCACAGCGACAATCTCAACCGGTTTAGAGTTTTCTTCTTTGGCAATCACCGCATAATCCGGCAATTTCACTTCCGGCGCCACCGCCGTTTTGATTTTAAAACCGAGCGGATTATCTTTGGCCAGTTTGGTAATGGTGATTTCCGGCCGGCCAATAGCGTCAATTTTTTGTTCTTCGACAATTTTCGGATACAGTTCTTGCAGGGCCAGCTCGGCCATTTTCATTAACACCGTTTCTTCGCCAACGTGTTTAACTAGCACGCTTTCCGGCACTTTACCCGAACGAAAACCATCAACCTTGGCGTGCTCGTTCAAGTGATTAATGGCGGCGCCGCGAAATTTGGTAAATTCCGGTGCGCCCAATTCGCCGCTAATCTCGACTTCCGAAGTCGGGAGCGATTTGATTTCTAATTTGTCCATGGCGAGAGTGAAAACCGAGGTTCGACCTTGAAATCCCTTAAGGTCGAACCTCGGTTTTAATTAATTTTTCTTTACTGCGCAACGGCGTTGTTGAGAGCGTCAGCATCGGCATCGATACTGCCAATGTCAATATTGCCGGCGGCCGCTTCCAAGTCGGTCATGCTGTCCAGGTCAACTGGAGCTTCGGTTGTGGCAGGAATCTCACCATTTTCTGGGGTAACCGGAGCTTCGGTGCGACCGCTGAAAAGATAAATTGCGCCGATAATCAGCACGACGATGACAATAATGGCGCCGATTAACGAACCTTTGCCACCGGAACTATTGGTATCTGATTGATTGAGATTGATTGGGTCCATGTTAGTTAATTTAATCTTTAATCTTAATAATTATTCGTTAGTGCTCGTGGCGGTGGAAGTGGCGGTTACTGGTTTAACTTTCCCCGGTTTAACCGAACGAATTACTTCCACGACCGCTTGGTGAGCCTTTTTTACTTCTTGGTTGGCTTTCATGATGGCGGTTTTGCTGGCATCGCGTAGCGCTTTCGGGGTGCTGGAAGCGGTAATCACGCTCGGCAGACCGTTAGCTAGATTTTCAATGGCGGTTTTGGCGGCCGCAATCGCTGATTCGGCGGCGGGAACTTTCACCTTGGCAGCGGTGACCTCTTTGCCGACCGCTTCCATCTTAGCGAGGCGGTCTTTTACTTGAACTAATAATCCTTCGATATTGTTGAGCGATTTAACCAATTTGTTAATCAGGTTGCCAGCTAAACGGCTAATTTTTTCTTGGCGATTTTCAATTTTTATCGTCTTGACTTCCTCTTTTAGATCTTTATCCGTAGCGACAGCGCTGACTTTGACACTACTTACCAGCAATAATCCCAGTATCAAAACTAACGTTATTTTTTTCATATGTTGATCACTATTACTAATAATATTTGGATTATACCAAGAGCGAGACGATAAGCAAGGCGACGACGTTGATGATTTTAATCATCGGATTAATAGCCGGACCGGCGGTGTCTTTGTAGGGGTCGCCGACGGTGTCGCCGGTAATGGCCGCTTGATGAGCGGGAGATTTTTTACCGCCGTAATTACCGTCCTCAATGAATTTTTTGGCATTGTCCCAAGCGCCGCCGCCGGAAGTCATCGAGATGGCCACGAAGAGACCGGTAATAATCGAGCCAATCAGCAAGCCGCCCAACGCTTCGGCGCCAAAAAGCAGACCGACAATAATCGGGGCGAGCACGGGAATTAAGGCGGGGACAATCATTTCTTTCAACGCCGCTTTAGTGACAATATCAACCGCTCGGCTGTAATTCGGTTTGGCGGTGCCGGCCATAATACCCGGAATCTCGCGGAACTGGCGCCGGACTTCTTCCACCACGCTGCCGGCCGCTCGTCCAACGCTTTTCATCGCAATGGAACTGAAGAGATAAGGCAAAGCGCCGCCGATAAACAAACCAACCAAGAGGCGGTAATCATTAAGTTGGAATTCAATTTCTTGGCCAAGATCCATCAATTCTTGAGTATAGGAAGCGAAAAGAATAAGCGTGGCTAAACCCGCCGAAGCAATGGCGTAGCCCTTGGTGACCGCTTTGGTAGTATTGCCCACCGCGTCGAGAGCGTCGGTCGTTTCGCGAATTTGCGATGGCAAGTTGGACATTTCAGCGATCCCGCCGGCGTTGTCAGTGATGGGGCCGAAGGAATCGGTGGCAATAATAATTCCGGTGAGCGAGAGCATTGACATCGTGGCGATGGCGATGGCGTAAGCGCCAAGAATACCGGCGAAGAAATAACAAGCCCAGATTCCTAGCACAATGACTAGCACCGGCAAAAAAGTGGCTTCCATACTGACCGCTAAACCGGCAATGACGTTGGTACCGTGACCGCTTTGGCTGGCTTTGGCGATACTTTGAACCGGCCGAGAATTTTTGGCCGTGTAATATTCGGTAATGGCGACAATTAAGCCAGTGACCGCGAGACCGATTAAACTGGCGTAGAAAATCGGCAAAACCACTTCACCACCGATAGCTAAACTCCCAAAAACTTTGTTAGCGGCATAATAAAATAGTCCGGCGGCAATGATTCCGGAAGCAATCAAACCTTTGTAAAACGCGCCCATAATGTAAGGCGGGCGGATCAAGGTTAAACCTTGGGAATCTGAATCTAAAGGTTTAACCTTGATCCGCAAGCGGACGAAGAAGGAGCCAATTATAGAAGCGATGATCGCGAGCGCGCCTAAAACCAGCGGGAATTGGGTCGCTAAACTAATAATGGTTGGATCCATTTTGGTGCCCGGAAAATCGCTGAAGAAAAGCGAACCCAAGAGCATGGCGGCAATCGTGGAGACGGCGTAAGTTTCAAACAAATCAGCCGCCATACCGGCGCAGTCGCCGACGTTATCGCCGACGTTGTCGGCGATAACGGCCGGATTGCGCGGGTCGTCCTCGGGAATACCGGCTTCCAATTTGCCGACTAAATCGGCGCCAACATCCGCGCCTTTGGTAAAAATCCCGCCACCCAAGCGCGCGAAGACTGAAATTAAGGAACCGCCTAAACCGAGACCAATCAAAGATTTCAAATCACCGGTCAAGTAGTAATAACCGGCTACGGCCAAAAGGGCTAAGCCGACCACCATAAAACCGGTCACGGCGCCACCGCGCCAAGCGACGTTAAAGGCTCGGCGCAAACCGAATTTGGCGGCTTCGGTGGTGCGCACATTGGCGCGGACGGCGACGACCATCCCAATATAGCCAGCTAAAGCCGAACTAACTGCGCCAATCAAGAAACCGAGAGCGATATTGGTTCCTAGTTGCCAGTAAAGAAGAACCAGAACGACTACCATCACGATGGCGATCGTTTTATATTCGCGATACAAAAAAGCGTTAGAACCTTCGCGAATCGCTTTGGCGATTTCCCGTTGGCGTTCGCCACCTTCCGGCTGGCGTAAAACCCAAACGGTCAGGATGAGGCCGTAAACAATCGAAGCGACGGCGGCTAATAAGATGAAAATGGGACTAGTGATTATATTCATAACGATTAACTTATGACTAATAACTTCTAACTAATAACTGGAACCTCCACCTTATTTTCCCCGGGCGGAGAGACGATGTCAATTTTCCAACCGGTTAATTTGGCGGCCAGGCGAGCGTTTTGGCCGCCTTTACCTACCGCGAGCGAGAATTGTTCCGGGTCAACTTCGATTTGGGCGCGATTATCTTCAATAAATAATTTGACCTGATTGATTTTGGCTGGAGAGAGCGAATTACTGATAAACGTTTCTGGCTTATCGGACCATTCAATAATGTCGATTTTTTCGCCACCCAATTCAGCAATCACGGTGTTGACTCGCACGCCCCGCTGACCGACGCAAGAACCAACTGGGTCAACGCCTGAATCATTCGAGGCCACGGCGATTTTAGTGCGAGAACCGGCCTCGCGAGCGACATTCTTGACGGTGACGGCGCCATTGGCGATTTCCGGCGCCTCGATTTTGAATAATTCTTCAACAAATTTGGGATGGGAACGCGACAGGCGGAGATTAATCCCTCGCGGGGTTTCTTCCACCGAGTAGAGATAAGTTCGGATTCTTTCGCCTTGGCGATAGTGTTCACCAGGAATTTGTTCTTCGCGGGAAAGCAGGCCGGTAGTGCGGCCAAGGTCGATAAACACATTGCCCCGTTCCATTTTTTGCACTTTACCATTAACGATTTCGCCTTGGCGGTCGGCGTATTCGGTTAAAATGGAAAAACGTTCGGCCTCGCGGATACGCTGAATAATGACCTGCTTGGCGGTCTGGGCGGCGATGCGGCCATAATCATCCTTGGTTTCCAAAGGAAAAATCAACTCCTCGCTTAATTGAACGTCCTTCTTAATCTTGCGGGCATCTTCCAGCCTAATGTGGTGCTCTTCGTTGAAGCGGACGCGGGCGTCTTCTCCGGGAGCCAAGGTTAAACCTTGGGAATCTGAATCTAAAGGTTTAACCTTGGCTTCAGTTTCCTCCGGCAACAACATTGACTCATCCACGGCAATTTTCACCTGATAAAAATTGGTTTGGCCGGTGTTCAAATCAAATTTAGCCCGAATGATCTGGCCTTTTTTGCCGTAATCTTTTTTATAAGCGGCGGTCAAGGCATCCTCAATCGCGGCGATAATTTTCTCCCGAGGAATATTACGTTCTTCTTCTAATTGTTCCAGCGCCGAGCGCAGAGTTTTCAAATCCATCATTGTAATTGTGATTAGTTTTTAAAAAATGTCCGACTCGGGCCGAGCGGACATCCATGACTAACGTGCCGCTATTATATCTTATCCCCAGTTTTTTGCAAACTAGTCAATCTTTTTTGGGCTATACTTAACAGTGAATGAAAATGGCCAAGTTTTTTCTGGTTTTATTGCTAGTCGTGGCGGTGGTTTTAATTTTGGCTCTGATTGTAGTTTGGGGTTTGAATTTGGGAATCAATAAGCCGGTAGTAACGGACGATGGGAATAATATCGCTGTTGGTTCGCGGATTTATACCGCGAAAGATCAAGAGGAGATTTTGTCGGCTCTGCAGGCGGCGCCAATTCGACAATATACCGCGGAGGAGCAAAAGGAAATTTTAGAAGCCTTAAATAAAAATAAGTAATAATTTAAATATTAATAATATATAAATATGAAAAAATTTAATTTTCTTTCTTTGGTCATTGTGCTCGCTTTCACTTTCATTACTTCTTCAGTGGTTTTGGCCGGATGGACTGATGCGCCACCTAGTCCGCCAAACGATAACGCCAAGGCGCCCATCAATGTTTCTGACCTTGCTCAAATGAAGACCGGGTCTTTTGCTGTTGGTGGTTTTTTTCGCGCTTTATCCGGTTTAGTAGTGGGAGGAACCAATAGCGCCGCCGAGCCGGAAGCCGGTTATTCTTTAGACATCACCGGCAACGCCCTCGGCGATGATTTTTGCGTGCGCGGTATGCCGGTTGCTGACTGTCTCCGATCTTTGGCTAATCGCGTTACGATTCTGGAAGGGGGGACAGTGACCAATACTTGTACTTCTTTCACTTACAACACTTGGACTCCGGCCACTTGTACTGTCGGTCAGACCCAAACTCGCACCGTGAAAACCAAAGGACCAAGCGGTTGTTCTGGTGGTAGTCCAGTAATTTCTCAGACTTGCAATACTCCGGCTAAATATGCTTTGACGGTGGTGGTGGTTGGTAGCGGTAACGTGACGATGTCGCCTACCGGCGGTTCCTACGCTCCCGGGACGACAGTCTCGCTGACCGCGACGCCGGGATTAAATGCCAAACTTGATTTATGGAGTCTTGATGGCATGCAACAAGCCGACGGGAGAACCAATCCCTACCGAGTAACGATGGATAAAGATAAAGCGGTTACCGTCACTTTCTCTTCGGTCGTAGTGCCGCCGCCATTTGACGGCACAGTGATAACTGCTTCCGGAGGTCTTTCTCAAGGCGCGGTTTGCCCTTCGAATCAAGCCGCTTTCAAAGTTACCGGTGAGCCAATCTTTGAGAAAAATGGGTCAGTTGAGTGTGTGACTTTGAAACAGAAGAATCCCGAAACCGCGCTGGCTATTACCAAAGTTGGTACTACGGTCTGGGCCAAAGATATCATTTCAACCGGCTTCGCTTGTCCTTCTGGTCAAGTAATCACCGGCCTTACTACTAGAATTTGTGGGTTATTGAATGGCGGTTGTCTTCTTCCTGAGCATCAATGGCAGGTGCAGTGTGGTCGGGTGGGCGATGGTATTCTCAAGGTGACCACTTCTAATCCGACCGCTGTCTCCGGTGCGGTGAAGATGGGAGCAGTCTTTTCCTGCCCAGCCAACAAAGTGTTAACCAAAGTTTCCGGTACCTGCAACAATACTCTCTGCGGCACCTTCACGGCTCATGGAGAGTGCTCAACGGTCACTTTGTCCAAGTGATTACTTATGCCCGAGACACTTCAAGCTAAAATCACTCCAAGCGAACCATCCAATAAACGTTTAATAATTTTGTTGGTTATCTTGGTTGGAGTGTTGTTAGTGCTGATTGGTCAGTGGCAGTGGGGCGAGAAAAACGGGCCGATGGCGACGACCACCGCGACCGGAGTTTCTAAAGTGCTGACGGAAGCGGAAAAGGCGGATGTTGTCCAATCATTACGTTTTGCTACTCCGGCGTCATCAACGCAACCTTCTGTGCAGGTTGCGAATGAAAAAATACAAGAAGCTTCAGACGGTTTGCGAATTTCCAATACTAAACCAGCTCCGCTGGGGATTAAGGAAATGCAAGATGTTTTAAAAGGTCTGTGATAAATAATTATTAATCTATTATTAACCATGTTAAAAAAAATATTACCAACCGCTTTTCTGGTTTCGTGTCTGTTAATAACTTCTGCTTTAGCTTGGACAGCACCAACTGGTACTCCGGATGATTCTGACGCTTTTGCCCCAATCAATGTGTCTGGTGCCGATCAAGGAAAACTGGGTGGCTTGGGTATTGGTGTCGATGGGGCAAGTCTATTGAGAGCTTTCACTGGCTTTATTGCCGGAGGGGTGTCTGGTAACTACGCCGTAGAGAAGACCAATTTTCAGACCGCGGGTTTGAAAGCTCAAGTGCTTGGTAATTTCGCGGCTGACAAATATTGCAAACCCGATGGCACTGGTTGTAGGACGCTTGATGAGTTAGGCGCCGGTGGAGGAGGCGGTGGCACTTATGTTGGCGTGACGACTAATAGTTATACTGGCGCTCGCGGCGGCTACGCCGCCGCCAATGCTTTATGTGTGGCGGAAGTTGCCGGAAGTAATCGGGTTTGCACCTCGGCCGATTTTGCCAATGGCTTGCCGCCCGCCGGAGCAACTGGAATTGGTTGGTATAACGGTTTCAATTCCGGATTAAACGATAGTGTTAATAATTATACGGCTAACGATTGTACAAGTTGGAACTCGGCCGCCAGCAATTATACCGGGTCGCTTTGGTCAAGCGGTCCCGCTTATAACACTTGTAACAATGCGCGCAAATTTTTATGTTGTAAGTCCGGTAGTACTGGTGGCGGAGGCGGGGGTGGCGTAACCAGTGTCGCCACTGGCAACGGTTTGACCGGTGGACCGATTACGACCACCGGAACAGTTAGTGTTGACGCTAGCAGTCTGGTGACTTGCGGTACGGCCATCACCGGCAAGGTGTGGTGGAATGGCACCAAATTTGTTTGCGGAACGGATAATGCGATTTCCGGTGGTGCCGTGACGAGCGTTGCCACCGGAAATGGTTTGACCGGCGGACCAATTACCACTACGGGAACGGTCAGTGTTACCGCACCCTCGTGTTCGGGATCAACCCAGAAACTTTTGTGGAATGGCACTGCTTTTACTTGCGGTACGGATAATGATACGGGGTCGTCTTCTGGCGATATCTCTAGCGTTACCGCTGGCATCGGTCTTGCTGGTGGCGGAACCAGCGGGGCGGTAACACTAAATTTGGCTAATCCAGCGAAGGGGTGTTCAACTGGGATGGTTATGACCTCTTTTGATTTAAGTTCGGGTTCCCCCGCTACTTGCCAAATTCCTGTGGATACTCACAGCTTTTCTTGCGTTAATAAAAATACCACCGTAAATGGTGGTTCAGGTAGTCTTAATTGCGACGCTGGATATTTAGCCACTGGTGGGGGGGTTCAGTGTGTATCTCCGGCTAACGATTATGTTGCTAACTCAACACCTACCGCGACTAACGGGTGGTCTGGTTCTTGCCGAAATAGAACTACTGGAGCGCTTGCTGCCGATGGCTTTGTGAATGTTAGTGTTAGGTGTTGTAAACTAAACCTTTAGTCTCCACCAAGGTCTAACCTCAAATATTTTTTATTTGCTATAATGTGAGCACTTATGTACCTCGACCAGGTTCAGCTTAAAAGTTTTCTGCTTGATTCCGGTTTGGTGGGGAAAAAAGATTTGGAAGAAATTTTCGCGCAAGCGGAAAATGAAAAGAAATCGTTTGAAGAATTATTACTGAACAGCGGCAAAATTTCCGAAGATGATTTGCGTCGGGCCAAGGCCTACGTGCTGGGAATTCCGTTTGTTGATTTGAAGCGGCTTAAAATTGAACGCGAGATTTTGGGTTTGATTCCGGAGCCGATTGCGCGGAAACATAATATTGTCGCGTTCAATCGCACGGCCAAAGGAATCGAAGTGGCGATGCTTGACCCGGGCGATATGGAAGCAGTGGATTTCATTCGCAAAATTTTGAATGTCAAAATTATGACGCGCTTAACGGACCTCGGTTCGATTAAAGGCGCGCTGTTGCAGTATCAGAAGAGTTTGAAGGCCGAGTTTGGCGACATTGTGAAGGAAGAGTCGCTTAAATTGAAAGCGTTTGGCGAGGAGAGCGAGGAAGTGGCCGAAGATGAACTTAAAAAACTGGCCGAAGATTTACCGGTGGTACGGATTGTGGATAGTTTGCTCTCGCACGCCATCGCCCAAAAGGCGTCTGATATTCATATTGAAGTTTTTGAACAGGAAATCGTGGTGCGTTATCGGCTCGATGGTTTATTGCACGACGCGATGATTATGCCGCGCAATGCCGGTCCGGGAATTGTGGCGCGGATTAAAGTGTTGGCTTCTTTGCGTTTAGATGAGAAGCGTTTGCCGCAAGATGGTCGTTTCAAGATGGACATGAACGGCCAAAAAGTTTCCTTCCGCGTTTCCATTTTACCGACTTATTACGGCGAAAAAGTGGTGATGCGTTTGTTGCCGGAAAATTCGCGCGGTTTATCGCTTGAAGAATCCGGTTTTCACGGCGAAGCGTTGGAGCGGGTGCACAAAGCGATGCGGCGAACGACCGGCATGCTCTTGGTTACCGGCCCGACCGGTTCCGGCAAAACGACGACGCTTTATACGATTATGGAAATTATCAATACGCCGGACGTTAATATCTCGACCGTGGAAGACCCGATCGAATATCAGATGCCGCGAATCAATCAGACGCAAGTGAAACCGGAAATCGGTTTAACTTTTGCCAACGGTTTGCGCAGTTTAGTGCGCCAAGATCCGGATATTATTATGGTCGGGGAAATTCGCGACAATGAAACGGCCAGTTTGGCGATTAACGCCGCGTTGACCGGTCACGTCGTGCTCTCGACTTTGCATACCAACTCGGCGGCGGGGACGATTCCGCGTTTGCTCGATATGGAAGCGGAGCCGTTTCTCTTGGTCTCAACAATCAATGCGATTATCGCCCAACGATTGGTGCGGCGTTTGGATCAAGGCTCCGAGAAATATCAACTTTCTGACACCGAGCTGAAGAAGCTAGGCGGAATGGTTGACCTTGAGCGGGTGCTTAAAATGTTAAAAGAAGAAAAAATCGTGCCGGACACCGCGAATTGGTCGGATATTTCTTTCTATAAACCAAAAGTGACGACTGGCGGGGGCGGGGAGAACAGCGACGGTTATCATGGCCGCTTGTCGATTAACGAAGTAATGACCGTGTCAGTGGCGATTAAAGATTTGGTGATGCAAGGCGCCACCGACGCCAAGATCGAGGAACAGGCCAGAAAAGAGGGGATGTCCACGATGCTCGAGGATGGCGTTTTCAAAGCGGCGCAAGGTTTAACGACGATTGAAGAGGTCCTGCGAGTGGTGAGCGAGTGATACGAATTATCACAAATAGGAACGAATGAAATGATACGATAGGGGCGGAGGCGAGGCCTCCGCCCCTGACTTGACGAGTTTGGTTAATAGGGGTACACTGCTAGGCCGAAGTTCCTTGATTTGGGAAGGCATGTGCCAACCTGCGGGAATATGGGTCGCAACCCTGTTCGCCAGAACATCGTTGCCTTCCGCTGGCTCGGCCGCGACTGGTCTGCCTCCTACCCGTCCGCGGTTCTCGCAAGTTAGCTCTTTGGACTCGGTCACTGTGTCCTTGAGCCCTGCATTTTTCTGTTTAACCACAGATGAGATGCAGGGCTCTTTTTTGTATCTCCAAAAAAATTCTGGTGTATAATTACAGCGTAGCTGATTTCCCCGCGGCTCTGCCGCGGGATCCGCTAAGGAAGGTCAGAGGAAACCGTTGGTTTCCTGATACAATGAGAGGATGGCCGTCGTCCGTTCAGACCACAATG